>Ga0129314_1000073_pt1 | contig 125363 bp, 138 predicted proteins | sample O1111metagenome_FD_94431 | JGI IMG/M metagenome (GOLD analysis project Ga0129314, IMG submission 94431) | Orangutan individual fecal microbial communities from fecal samples from Wisconsin, USA - O1111 metagenome | ecosystem: Host-associated > Mammals > Digestive system > Large intestine >...
GATAGCCAATGTACACCATTTCATAACCACCCTTCCGGAGGGCTATGACATGATACTAAACGAGGAGTCCAGCAACATTTCCCAGGGCGAGAAACAGCTTCTCACCATTGCCAGGGCCGTGCTGTGCGACCCGCCCATCCTTATCCTGGACGAGGCCACCAGTTCGGTAGACACACGTCTGGAGCACATGCTCCAGGATGCCATGCAGAATATCATGAAGGGCCGCACCTCCTTTGTCATCGCACACCGTCTGTCCACCATCCGCAACGCCGACCTGATCCTTGTGATGCGGGACGGCAATATCGTGGAGCAGGGCACCCACCATGAGCTGCTGGAAAAGAAGGGTTATTATGAGCAGCTCTATCACGCGCAGTTTGCCGAGATCCTGTGACATATCCTAAGTCAGCCGGGGCCGAAAAACCGAATCAGTTTCAGAGTCTCTCCCCCTGTCCCGCTTAGGGTAAACCCATCCATGGCAGCGGGGAGAAAGAACTGCTCACCCTTATCCAGTGTCAGAACGTCTTCACCGATCCTTATGACGCCCTTTCCTTCCAGCACATACAGGCCGGAACAGTCCCCATTTTTGGGGATCCGTAAGCCGTCTTCCCGGAGGGGCAGGCCCTCTCCCTGTGGGGGGATGGTCAGGCAGTCCATGGAGAAAAAGGGCGTATCTTCATATCCCACCAGGGTATCCACCCTTCCCTCCCTGCAGTCTATCTTTTTTCTTCTCTTTAGAAACCAGCGCTTCTTTGTCTCTTCCCGGGACAGACCTTCATAATGAAAGCAGTCAAACATCCGCTCAAATCCCAGACCCTGATGGCACATCGCGTCCTCCACACTGTACCCGGAGGGTGTCACCCGCTCCACCCGTATGGTGTAGTCCGTTGGTTCCTGGATTTCTGTCAGGAAGCACCCTGCCCCAATGGCATGGGGAACGCCGCCCTCGATCAGTACCGTGTCCCCTGGCTCCACCTCAAACCGGTGCAGGCACTGAAGCATCCCGTCTATATCCTGCCGGTCAAACAGGCCCATCCACTGCTGTCTTGTGACGCCTTCCTTAAATCCCATGTATACACACGGTTTTTCTCCATTGACGGTCCGGCCGCCCAGAATATGCCAGCACTCCGTCTTTCCGTATTCGGATCCGAACAGCTCCCTTGCCTTATCCCTGTCAGGGTGCACCTGGACAGCCAGCCGCTCCGCGGAATCAATGAGTTTTACCAGCACGCCCATGGTAGTTCCCAGGCGTTTCACATGGTCTGTACCAAGGAACGAAGACGGATCAGACTGGATCACTGATCTCAGCGTGATATCCGTTCCCTGTACATGGCTCATGCCCTCCTCTTTTACAGACTCCCGACCCGGGTTTCTGGCAGCGACCAGGGAAACGATCCATTCCTCGGGGAAATGTCCGTCCGTTCCAACCGCGCATCCGTGGAACTCATCCAGCATTTTGCCTCCCAGATACGTCCTCCAGGCCCTTGCATGGTCCAGCCTGACCGGCAATCTGCTGCTAACCTGCAATCTGCTGCTAACCTGCAATCCACTGCTAACCTGCGTTTGATCCATGTACTCCTCCCTAAAATCCATTGTGATCGGACAGTTCCTTAAACCAGTGTCCGGATCTTTTCATGGTGATTTTGCATCCGTCATGGATATCCACCCGCAAAAGCCCATACCGGTTCTTGTAAGCATTGATCCAGGACCAGCAGTCAAATGGCGCCCACAGATGATACCCAAAACAATTGCATCCCTCTGATATGGCTTTGTGAAGGTACTTTAAATGCTCCTTGATGAACTCAATGCGGTAATCATCCTCCACCATGCCTGATTCCCCTATGTATTGCTCCTCGTCCTGGATTCCCATCCCATTTTCAGAGATATACCATGGGATATTTCCATAATTTTCCTTAATATTCATTGCAATATCATAGATCGCAGGCTCATAGATCTCCCATCCCCTGGAGCGGTTCATCTTCTGCCCCTCAAACTCATAGGATTCATAGTATTTCTCCGGCATCAGCGGTCCCTCATAGGCAGTGGTCCTGGCCTTTGCCCTTCTGGGATGATAATAATTCACCCCCAGATAGTCCACCGTGTTCTCCCGGATGATATCCATGTCCCCTTCCCTGGTCTTAGGAAGGATCCCCTCCGCCTCTAAAAGGGTTGTCAATTCCTGGGGATACGTTCCCTTTACCGAGGGATCCAGGAAGGAGCGGTTAAAGATCAGATCCAGGGTGTCCGCCGCTTTCCGGTCTTCCTCCCGGTCCGGATCCTGGCAGTAGGTGGGGGTGAGGTTAATAATGATGCCGATTTTTCCGTCACACCTGCTTTTTCTGAATTCCGCAACCGCCAGACTGCTGGCCAGCTGCACATGGTAGCCCACCTGGGCTGCCTTTGCAGCATCACAAACAGCCGGATAGTGCCGCTGGTACAGGTATCCGGTTTCCGGGATGATAACCGGCTCATTAAAGGTTGTCCAGTACTTCACCCGGTCCCCGAAACGCTCAAAGCAGACTGCTGCAAATGCCGCAAAGGCGTATGCTGTCTCCCTGTTTTCAAAACCGCCTTTTTCCACCCAATACAGCGGAAGATCAAAATGGTGAAGGCACATCATGGGCTCAATTCCGTTTTCTATGAGGGCATTGATCACCTGGTCATAGAAACGGATCCCCTCCTCATTCACCTTGCCGTCACAGCCGCAAATGATCCTGCTCCACTGAATGGAGGTGCGGTAGGATTTGATCCCTGCCTGCTTCATCTTCTCTATGTACTCAGGGTACTTGTGGTAAAAATCAGAGGTCACTGACGGCCCCACCTGGCCGAAAAAGCGTTCCGGCTCCTTGTCAAACCAGTAATCCCACTCAGAGGCCACCCTGTGCCCTTCCCTGCTTCCTCCTTCCGACTGGGGACCGGAACTGGCTCCTCCCCATAAAAAACCTTCTGGAAAATGATATGTCATAACCTTACTCTCCTTCATTTATATTGTATGTTCCAATTGATCATGGTATAGATAATAATAGAGCGCTCCGTACAGGTTTGCCTGGTTCCCGTTGGTACATGCACAGATATTGGGCCTCAGATAGCCCGATCTCTGCCCGTCCAGCAGTTCCTCTGTCTTAAGGCGGATCCCCCGGATGATATCCGCATTGGCGCTGATCCCTCCGCCAATGGCGATCATTTCCGGGTCAAAGGAAAACTCCAGGGTAATGCATCCCACAGCCATCCAATAGTAAAATTCTTCCAAAAGTTCTGTGGCCAGCCCGTCTCCATCCATGGAACGGCAAACCAGTTCCTTTCCCGTGACAATTTCTTCAATGCCTTTGCGCTTCCTGTATTTCCTTGCCTGCTTTTCCAATGTGTAATCGCTCCAGGTGAGAAGTACCCCGTCCTTAAATCCCCCCATAGGGAAATTTCCAAACTCCCCGCGGTTCATGGTAACTCCCTTGTAGAGCTGTCCATGTTCCACCACAGCTCCTCCGATCCCTGTGCCGCAGATAACAAATACCACGTTTTTACAGTTCCTGGCCACACCCTTCCACAGTTCCCCCATGGCGGCGCATTTTGCATCATTGGCCATGGTTACCGTAAGACCGCCCAGGCGCTGTGACAGCAGGTTTTTTAATTCTACATCATGTATGTAGGGGACTGCACTGATCCCCCTGATGATTCCTTCCCGGCTGTGGACTTCCCCGGGAAAGCTGAAAGCCGCGCCTTGTATGTCCCACTGCTTTGAGGTTTTGAGGAAAATCTCCCGGATCTTATCTGAAAATGTTTCCAGGCCGGCTGCCGGTGTCTCAAATGAATCCCTCAGGCAGAATCTCCCCTGTTCATCCGACACCCCATACTTGACACCGGTCCCTCCCACATCAAAGACCAGTATCACAGCTCATCCTCCTGCCACCGGTAAATATATGCTGTATTTTCAGGAACTGTGAACTCCGCGGCCGGACCTGCAGCGGTCACGGCCCCTGTCATTACATTTTCAATGGAAACACCTTCCGGAAGCCCCTGGATACAAACCGGCTGCTTTACGGTATCAAAGTTGATCACCAATGCCGCGGACCACTCTCCGGCCCTGATAAAACTCACATGGACCCGTTCTCCCTTTTGCACAGTCACCATATCCGGGCAGCGCTCCTTTACAAGGGGCATCACCGTGTCCTCCACTTCCCTGATGCTGTTTTTCTTCAGCTCCACACCCAGGAAGGAATTAAAATACAGGGTCTTTCCCTTACCGAATCCATGGAGCACCACGGCCGGGCTTCCGTCCTCCATGGTTCCCAGTACCTGGGCATCCTCCCGGACTTCCAGCTTCTGCTCCATGAAATTACAGGGGATCCTTTCACCTCCCAGGCAGAAGGAATGACCTGAATCCACGTCCGTCTCCACCAGACCAAAGAGGCTGCTCAGCTTTCTTCCCGGAATCCCTTCACAGGGCACCTCCCCGTACTCATTAACGCTTGCCAGCCTTGCGTCCGCGATCAGGAGGCCGCCCTGCTCCACAAACCGGGTGAGTCTGTCAGCCATATCACTGCTGATGCTCAGGATGGAGGGAAGCACGATGACCCCTGTATCCTCCTCATTCAGGTCCTCAAGATCTGTAAATTCCGGCAGCACCCCGTGATTCCAGAACAGGCGGTACCATCCTTCCACATCCTCGCTCCAGAAACTGTTATTCCACTTTAAAAACGCATCAAAATACAGCCTGGAGGAATAGGAGACAGCTATTTTCACCATGGGCTTTGCAATGGAGAAATCACCAAACAGATCCTCCTGTGCGCGGATCAGGGAGACCAGCTCCTTCACTTTCTCCGCCTTTTCATTGGGCGTCCCGTCCATTCTTGTAAGTCCCCGTCCCGTGGACTGGTATCCATGGAGGAAGGGACGCCATCTCCACAGCTGCATGCCCTGGGCTCCGGTGAACATGCACATCAGGATCCAGTCATACAGCTCCTGCCCGGTAACCTCGGATCCCGGTGTGAGCACAGACTGGGTATGGGTCTGCAGCTCATTGACCAGGTAGGGCTTGCCCGCCTTTCTGGCCGCCCCGGCCGGAATGCTGTAGTACATGGACATGGTCCACGGCGTATTCCTGTAGTTGCGCCCCCAGCTCTTGGGATAAAAGGTGGAGCCATAGATATCCGGTATTTTTGCTGTTGCAAACTCATCATTATTGCGAAGGGTCACATCCCCTGACAGGATCTGGGCGCTGGTCCCGTCTATGATAATGGGATGGCTGGTATCGTATTTCCTGGCCGTATCATATAGGAATCTGCAGATTTCCGTCAAAGTCACACTGCGGAACCGCTCATACTCCAGATCCGGCATGATGCTGCTCCATATGCTGTAGGCGGACCGTCTTTTTTCAGGGAAAATCTGTGAGAATCCCTCATACCTGCGGTACCATACCCGGTTCAGGTGTTCAATGGTCCCATATGTTTCCTTCAGCCACTCCTGGTATTTCCCAATGGTATACCTGTCATCGCTTCTGAAATGTGCCTCGTTAAACACATCATATCCGTATACTGCACTGTGGTCCTTAAAGGCATTGATGGCTTCCCGGAAAAATACATCAATGTATTCCCTTACCACAGGGTGATTCAGGTTGGCCCAAAAACAATTCTCGTTAAAATGTTCTCCCCGCTCATCATGGATCATCATCTCGCTGGTCAGGGCACTGTCAGGCATGAACTCCTGGGCCTGATTCTGGCCAAAGAGCTGAAGGATGGCCTTCATACCCAGCTTTTCACACTCATCCAGTACCATTCTGGTCTGATCAAATACCCACTCATGAGAATCCTTTGCCAGCCATGGGTTTCCCACCGGCCACAGCGTGATCAGATTACACCCGTATTCCTGCATCTGAGACAGATCCCTGCGGATCTCCTCCTGTGTGTAATCCTGTTCAATGATATAAACCGCGCCGAATAAAAACTGTTTCTTATCTTCCTGCTTCCTGTTTTCCTGCTTCATGTCTTCCTCCTTGATCCCACTGATAATCCCATTATAATGATCCAAAGGAAAACAAAAACCATAGATTCTACACTACTGTCCAATATTCTACACTTAACGGTTGCGGTAGGAAGTGGGAGTAAATCCTGTGTATTTCTTAAAGATAAAAGCAAAATATTTGTAATCGCTAAATCCTGTCTCCTCAGCAATGGCGTAAACCTTTGTCTCAGGCTCCGCGTCCATCCGCTTTTTGGCCTGTTCGATCCTGTATTTATTCAGCCAGTCCGTAAAATTCTCACCTGTCTCCTCCTTGAACACGCGGCTGAAATAATTGGGGGTCACATACACGGCCTGGGCCACATCCCCCACCTGGATGCTCTCGGAAAAGTGTTCCATGGCATAGGCAAGCCCTCCTGCCACAATCCCCTTGTACTTGCCGTTGCTCTGCCGGTCCACGGCTGCCAGAGACTCGCTGTATATGTCCTTCATCCACATTTCCAGATCTTGTGCCGTTTCATACTTTGATATCTCATTGTAGTAATAATAATTTTTTCCCAGCGCCTGTTCCGGCGACACGGAAAAATGCTCCAGCTGGCGCATGGCGATCAGCACCAGATACATACAAAACTGCTCCGTTCCCCTGCGCCCCAGGTCCTGCTCCATCACATATTTCTGGAACACCATTTCCAGCGCATCATAAACCCTGTTTTTATCCAGCAGTCTCACCGCATCGCTGATCTCCTGCTCCTCCTCAGGGGTAAGGAACAGCCTGGCATGTTCAGACCCGTTTCTGGGATCGCCCTCCCTTACAATGATCTGACTGCTCCCCTGTTTGATCCTCTCCTCCACAGCCTCGTCCGCTGACCGGTAGGAAATCTTAAGATCCTGTATGGCCTTTACCTTTTTTCCAATGCCCACGGATATGGAGACCCCGTAGTACTTGCGCATACAGAACTGGACTTCCTTGCAGCACCTGGTAATCTTTTTTGTCTCCTGGTCCGTGCCCAGGATCACCATCACCCTGGCCTCGCCCTCATCGCAGATAACAGCGCTGCCGCAGGCTCCCAGCACTTCCTCGGCAATGTTGGACATGGCATATTTTAAAAGCCCGGCCTCCCGTTCCCCGCTTGCGATCAGCTGATAATAATAGTCAATACAGAAAATAATGATCTGATGCTCCTGCCCTGAAAAGTCCATGCCCAGGGCCCCTGCCTGCTCTGTAAAGGCAGTTTCACCAATCTCTCCCTGGAAATAGCGTTTCACACAGCGGTTGCGCATCATGGGAAGGTTTTCCTTTAAAAGCACGGTCTTCTGGGTCCTGCTGACAACAGTGGCATTTTCCTGACGGACCTGATCAGCCAGCTTCCTGACCAGTTTTGTCAGATCCTCTGTGTTAATGGGCTTTAACAGATAATCCGCCGCTCCCAGGCGTATGGCTTCCCTGGCATACTCAAATTCGCTGTAACCCGTAAGGAACACCACCCTTACCTTGGGAAGCTTTTCCTTTAATTCCTTTGCAAAACGGATCCCGTCCACAATGGGCATCCTGATATCCGTGATCACAATATCCGGCTTTTCCGTCAGGGCTTTTGCCATACCGTCCCTTCCGTTCCCCGCAGTCCCCACCACCTGCACATCCAGGCTCTCCCAGTCCACTGCCCTTACGATTCCCTCCCGGATCACCGGTTCATCATCAACCACCATCATTCTAATCATTTGATATTCCCCCTTTACGTATCGCCTCTCTATACAGCAGTCCTATCCCCTTCCAGGATAAAAGGCTGCACCACCCGCACGATCAACCCCTTTGGTATGCGTTTTTCAAACCGAAGACCGTATTCTTCCCCATAGCAGAGCCTGATCCGATCATTCACATTGGAAAGCCCCATGCCCTTAAGCCCTTCCCTGTACTGATCCATCAATGCCTTCAGTTCCTCCGTATCCGCATCCATACCGTCATTTTCCACGGTCATGATAAGATCATTCTCTTCCCTGTAAATCCTGATCCATATGGTACCCGGTTCCCCTGTGGGCTCCAGGCCGTGCACAATGGCATTTTCCACCAGGGGCTGAAGCACGAACCGCACGGTTTCGCAGCCCATTACCCCCTCGTCCGCTTCCACCGCAAACTCAATGGAATCCGTGTGACGGCATTCCTGGATCATGATATAGTTTCGGATGTGCTCCAGTTCCCCTGCTACCGTGGTAGTCTTACCCGTATCCTTTACAGATGCCCGAAATAGTTTGGAAAGGGCTTCTATGAGACGGCAGGTCTCTCCCGCCTGTTCCATGCGGCTCATCCAGCAGATGGTATCCAGCGTGTTGTACAGGAAATGAGGATTGATATATGCCTGCATGGCCCGTATCTGTGCATCCTTTTCCCTGATCTTGGCCAGATACACCTGATTTACCAGCTCATCCAGCCTGGCGCTCATCCTGTTAAATGCCTTTGCCAGCAGGGACAGTTCCTCATACCCCGTCTCCGGCAGCTTCCGTTTAAAATGATCTTCCTCAATATGCTTCATGGAAGACTCCAGCCGCTTTAACGGCCGGATCACAAACCGGGAAAGGAAAAATCCCGCCAGGGCGCACAGGACAACGGCCAATATGCCGGACGTGATCAAAAGCTGCCGGACCACAGCCGTCTCCCCGGATATCTGGCTTAAGGAAATCTGCTTCACCACATACCAGCCCGGATACTTTACCCTGGCGCAGGCTGTCATCACCGGAGTTCCATCCACCTTCATCTGCTGGCTGCTGTACTCCTCATCCAGCTTCAGGTTGGGCAGTATTTCAGACACAGCCTTTCCCTCCTGGTCAGGGTCGGTGGAGATGATGATCCTGCCGTCCTCCACAATGTAATATGCTTCCCCGTCAGCGCGGTAATCATTTAACAGCCGTTTCAGGTTCTGCTTCTTGAAATAGATCTGCTGGAAACCAATGGGAATCCCAATATCATTGATGTCATGGATGCATCTGGCATATCCGTACAGCTCATCACTTCTCAAGTCCCCGTAATCCGCCACGTGGATATCTGTCCGGAACAGAGGACCCCCGCTCTTTTCCATCAGCAGTTCTTTAACCGGTCCGCTGATCCCTTCCGTGACCGAACTGGAGCTGTAGCGCCTGCCGTCCAAGCGCACAAAATCCACGGCATAGATGTATTCCTCATATGCAATCTGGTTTAAAACATACTGGTTCAGGCTGTACCAGGCCTGTTCCACCTCATCCGGATCCCTGGCCAGCAGGTACTCGCGCACCATCTCATTCTGATAGAATGACAGGGAGCTGTTCTGCAGGTTTTTCATGATCCCTTCAATATTAGAAGCGATCTGGGATGTATTGCTTTGATTCAGGACCCTGACATTTTCCGTTATGATCTTACGGTACTGTCTGTAGGAGATAACTCCCAGTATGGCGGTAGGTACAATGATCAGCACCAGGATCACTGCAAATATGGTCTTTTGAAGACTTCCAAACATCCTTTTCCACAACATTTTCATCATTTCCTCCGATTGAGACTCCTGCCTCACAGGTGGGTGAATCCGCCTCTGAATGTTTTACGGTTCCCCTGAAAACGCATATAAGACAAGCTGTAAACAGCCTGTCTGACATGCAAAACGAATGATCGGTCTTAACCCTTAACCGCTCCCGCGGTCATGCCTTTCATAATCTGATTATAGAACAAAAGATACATAATCACCACAGGAAGTGTGGAAACCACAAGGGCTGCCAGCATCAACGGATAATTTACCGTATAGCTTCCCACAAAATTGGTAAGTCCAATGGGCATTGTCTTAAGAGAATTACTTCTGATCAATACCAGCGCCAGCGGAAATTCATTCCAGGTGTTCAGGAAGGTGAGGATGGCACTGGTGGATAACACCGGCCTGCACATGGGCATTACAATGGCAAACATGGTATGTAGAAAGGAGCTTCCGTCTATACATGCCGCCTCCTCGATCTCAATGGGCACGCTGGCCACAGAGCTTTCCACCAGAAACACTGCCACCGGAAGGGCGAATGCGATATAGGGCAATATCAATGTGTATCTTTTATTCAGGAGTCCCAATGACTTAAATTCCACAAAGATGGGAATCAAAAGAGCGTAAATGGGGATCAGCATTCCGGACAAAAACATATAGTACACAAATGTCCTTCCCCTGAATTTAAACCTGGACAGACAGTAGCCTGTCACAAAAGCGATCACGATCACAACGGCAACAGTGATCAGGGTGTTGAACATACTGTTCATAAAGTAGGAGCCGATGTTCCCCTCCTCAATGGCCCGGGCGTAATTGTCAAATATCAGCTTCTTTGGAAGGCTCAAAATATCCAGTGAAAACTCCTGATCTGTTTTCAGGGATGAGTAGATCATCCATATGATGGGGAAAATGCAGGTTACGGAAAACAATGTCACAAATCCGTTGGCAATCACTGTCTCCACGGCTTTTACCGCTTTTTTCATGCTTCCTCCTCCTTCTTTCTTCCAACCAGCTTACTGATAACGATCAGGCCCAGGCTCAGGATCAGGATCCCAATGGCCGCCGTACTTCCGTATCCGTAACGCATCCGGTTCATGGACACATTGTAGGCATAGAGGGCCACCACCTCAGAGCTGGTTCCCGGTCCTCCGCCGGTCATGACAAAGATCTGGTCAAATGTCTTCATATTTCCGGATATACACAGCATCACGGTCACCATCAGAGTGCTCTTAATAAGGGGCATTACAATGTAAAAGGACTTCTTCCACCCCGTGGCCCCGTCCAGCTCCGCCACTTCCAGGACGCTCTGGTCAATTCCCTGGATAGCTGCCAGCAGTATGATCAGGTAATATCCAATAAACTGCCACACCTTTGGGATGGCCAGGGAGCCGATTACAATGTCCGGGTTATCCAGCCACAGCTGGATATAGCGCTCCAGCCCCAGGCTCCGCATCAGTGTGTTCACAATTCCATACTCGGAATTATACATGATCCTCCACAAAAATCCTACCACCACTGCGGACAGCACCACCGGAAAGAAGATAACGGTTCTGTGCAGATTCTTAAACTTCAATATTCTGGACTGTAACAGCATGGCAATGATAAAGGCAATTCCGATCTGACCGATCACAGTCCAGAATATGAAGGTCAGGTTATTCATAAACGCACTCCAGAACGCCTTGTCGTGTATCAATTCCACATAGTTCCGGAATCCGATAAATGTCCTCTCAGGCCCGCCGTTCCACTCAAAGAAGCTGTTGTACACTGCCACGAACAGGGGCATGATGCAGCATATGGCGAAAATCACAAGCCCGGGGGCCAGCAATCCATAGATGACTGCGTTTTTGGGCCTCAATGCCTTACTCATATTCTTCACTCACTTTCAGTTATTTTCATACTCAGTCTGGATCCTCTGAGCCAGTTCCTCCGGTGTCACCCTGCCGATAAGCAGTTCCTGAAGTCCTCCCTGCATCACATCAATCACGCCTGAACTCAGCTGATGGTCATATACCGGGATAAAGGGCCTGCCTTCTGCAAATGCATCAAACTTAGCTGCCACGGTTTCAGTGATCTCCACATCTTCCCCTGGTTTTACCGCTGACAGAGTTCCCTCCTCAATGGCAGCCGTGCCATATTCAGGACCTGTCATAGCCTTCAACATATCCTTTACCACTTCCAGCTTCTCAGGGCTTAACTTAGAGCTGACCGCAATTGCCCATCCTGCGCCTCCTGTGATCGCTTCCGGATTGCCCTTTCCGCCTTCCACCATGGGAAGAGCTGCCATTTCCGTCACATTTTTCACATCATCAGGGCAGTTCTCATCAAAATTGGCAATGGCCCAGCTTCCGTCAATGGTAATAGCCGCCTTGCCGTTCATATACATCTGTCTCTGCTGTGCTCCGTCAATACTGTTCACGTCCTCGTTAAAGGCGCCTGCCGCCGCCAGGTCGCTGAGGGCCTGAAGGGAAGCTACAAACTCCGGATCCGTGAATTTTGCACCGCTGTTATCACGGATGCTCTGATACCACTCATCACCGGTGAGGCGGTTTCCAAGAGTGCTCATGATTACGGATTCCGCATTCCATTTCTCCTTGTTGCCCAACACGATGGGTGTAACTCCAATGGACTTCAGGTCTGGAATGATATCGATCAGTTCATCCCAGGTCTTGGGAAATTCCTTGATCCCCGCCTGAGCAAACAGGTCTGTATTGTAGAATACACATGTATTTGTCACCTGGAATGGAATAGCGTATATCTTTTCATCAATGGTGAAATTGGAGAACACGCCCTCCTTAAAGTTATCTCTCCACTGTGGATCCTCTGCCAGGATATCATCCAGCGCGTACATTTTCCCGTTTTCCACAAATGTCTGAGCCATCTGTCCCTTTACCATAAACACATCAGGCAGTTCATCCCCTGCCGCCAGGGTCTGTACCTTGGTAGCCAGATCCGCATTGGATACGGACTCTTCATCCAGCACCACATTGGGATGTTCCTCCAGATACTTGTCTAACAATGGCTTCATAGCCTTGGTAACACCCTCTCCCGGTATAAAGAAGTCCAGCATGGATATTTCCACCTTTTCCTCCTTTTTTGTATCTCCACTCTGCCCGCAGCCTGCCATGGATACAGCCACAGCCCCCGCACATAAGATACTAAGTAAGCGCTTTAATGCATGTTTTCTCATGATGAAATCCTCCTCTGATTCAAATCCGCCGCAGCGGTTTCTGTTAACGGAATTATAGCAAAATCCCCTGACACTTATAATACAGCATATCCATTAAAATATCAGAAATTCTATACACCCTTTCTCTTTTCTGCCTTTTATATGGGGAAATGCCGTTGGTGCGGGAGGGGATGGCTGAGACGGGAGGGGATGGAGGATGGCTGAGTGGGTGACGGCGTGGGGCAAACAAGCAAGATGAGGGATGCCGTCCATTGACGACATCCCTCAAACTGTAGATTTTATTATCTTGGACTGTGTTTGCTCCACTGCCCCGGTTATACTGCCTTAAGCCATGTTCCCTTGGGCATGCTTCTCCTGCTTTTTCTCCCCTGCTGCTTCCTGTACTTCCGCCTCAGGCAGGATCAGATTCAGCGTCACTGCCGTAATGGTGGCGATCACCACTGCGGATTCTCCAAAGATCGTCTTGGCCCAGTCAGGGAACAGGGCAAGGCATCCCCCTGCCTGGATCACACCGATTCCAAGGGCCACAGCCAGCCCCACCACGGAAGTATTCCTTGCTGTCAGCTTTTCCTTTGTGATCAGCTTGATCCCCGTCATGGTGATCATTGCAAATACGGAAACCGTAGCTCCCCCCAGAACACAGGAGGGGATGGTCGTGAGAAGGGAGGCAAACTTGGGGATGAATCCCGCAATGAGGATGATCACTGCTGCCAGTCCCAATACGCAGCGGTTCACCACTCTTGTCATGATCACAATACCCACGTTCTGACTAAAGGTTGCCGTGGGAAGCCCGCCCACAAAGGCGCCGATGATACTGGCCACTCCATTTCCAATAATGCCGCCGCACATCTCCCGGTCCGTAGGCTCCCGGTCAAGTCCGCCTCCTGCAGTGGATGTAAAATCCCCGATTGCCTCCACGGAGCTGACAATGTACATAATGATCATGGAAATAATGGAGGTGAGTTCAAACTTCATGCCAAAATGAAGAGGCATGGTGAACTGGAACCACCCGGCTGCTCCCACATTATCAAAGGAAACCATACCCATGGCCAATGCCACCAGATATCCCAGGAACATTCCCATGAGAATGGATGCCAGCTTGCAGATTCCCTTAGTAAAATAGTTAAAAAACAGTACAATTGCCAGTGTGGCCACAGCCACCAGCCAGTTTCTGGGACTCCCAAAATCCTCAGCCTCCACACCGCCTGCCATGTAGTTCACCGCCGTAGGGTACAGGGACAGGCCGATGGTGAATACCACAGTACCTGTCACCAGGGGCGGAAACAGCCTTGTAAGCTTTTTGTAGAACAGCCCCACCGCAACAGCTGCCAGTCCTCCCACCAGCTGGGCCCCAAATATGGTGGGAAGGTCAAATCTGCTTCCCAGGGAGATCAGCAGCGGTATGTAGGCAAAGCTGGCTCCCATGATAACCGGAAGGCCGGAACCGCAGAACCGCCCTAATGGAAACAGCTGGAGCAATGTGGCGATTCCCGATATGAGAAGCGCGGATTGGATCAGGATGATCTGCTGGGCCGGATCCACCCCGGTCACTCCTGCCAGGATAATGGCCGGTGTAACACAGCCCACGATCATGGCGACCACGTGCTGGACAGCCAGGGGAAGGGCTTGGATAAAACGGGGAATCCCGTTCAACTCAGTTACCTCTGCATATGCTTTTGTTTTATTCATATCTATCGTCTTACCTCTCTATTCTAAGATTCACAGAGCGGCAGCTTTTCCTGCCACTCCAGGTGGTGATACAGGAAAATGCTTAGCGACTGATATATTCCTCTACAACTGCATTTGCTTTTTCTACAATCTTCTCCTCATCCACACCGGCCAGTCTACCATCCCTGACCACGATTTTTCCATTTACAACCGTATAATCCACGCAGCCCTTTAATCCCACTGTGCACAGCACGGATTTGGGGTCAAACTGGGCTCCTACCATCTCAATGCGGTTCAAATTCACCAGGAAGAAATCAGCCGCCATTCCCACCTCAATACGTCCCAGTTCCTCCCTGCCAAGGATGCGCGCGCTTCCCCTGGTGGCCATCTTAAGGATATCATATCCGTCAGGAGCTTCCTGGCTCCAGCTTAGACGGTGCAGCAGGTAAGCCACTCTCATCTCCTCCAGAAGATTGGACCCATCATTGCTGGCCGATCCGTCCACGGCCAGCCCAACAGGAACTCCCAGCTTAAGCATCTGTGGAATCAGCGCAACGCCAGAGGACAGCTTCATGTTGGACACAGGACAGTGGGCAACGCCGGTCCCCGTGTCAGCCAGGCGTTTTAACTCTCCCTCTGTAAAATGTACGCCGTGGGCATACCACACGTCCGGCCCCACCCATCCAAGGCTCTCCATATACTCTAAGGGGCGCATACCAAAGCGGGACAGGGTAAACTGCTCCTCATCCTTTGTCTCCGCCAAATGGGTATGAAGCCTGACCTTGAGTTTCCTGGCCAGCACGGCGGATTCCCGCAAAAGTTCCCCTGTGACACTGAAAGGGGAACAGGGGGCCAGGGCTACCTGATGCATGGAATACCTGCTGCCGTCATGATGCCTGGCCACGGCTTCCTCCGAGTCCTTCAGTATCTCATCCACGGACTGGACCACGCTGTCCGGAGGCAGTCCCCCATCCTTTACACTCAGGTCCATACTGCCCCTGGTTGCATGGAAACGCATCCCCAGTTCATCTGCAGCATGGAACTGGGCGTCCAAAAGCCCGCCTCCCACCGTACCGGGGAACACGTAGTGGTGATCCAGGCAGGTGGTGCAGCCGGTCTTTAGCAGTTCTCCCATACCAGTTAGGGAACTGTAATAAACCACGTCCTCATCCACGTGCTTCCAGATCTCATATAAAGTTTTCAGCCATGGAAATAATTCCATGTTCTGTACCTGTGGTAAATTCCGGCTGAATGTCTGATATAAATGATGGTGTGTATTAATAAGTCCCGGATACATCACCATATTAGATGCGTCAATCACATCCGCTGCTGTTTCTTCATTCTGTCCAATACTTTCAATTACTCCATCCCGTATAAATACGTTAACACCGTCAAGCAGCCTGTCATCAGCGTCACATGTCACAAGATGCTTAACGTTCTTTACGAGCAGGGTTCCTTTCATGATTACCTCCTGATGTAAATTCCTAAACATTCTTTGCTTCATAGACTATATGACTGGTATACTGCCGGCGGCACGGGTGTCCACGATGCACCCTCATACCAGAGTATGATCCATACCCTCTGTCCGGTATATATGATACCGGCCGTATGCCGCGTGGTCCCAGCTATGTTTTAAACAGCTATATAGATATGATTTTTCAAAGAGCAATAGATACTTAACCAATATATCAATGATTGGATATAAAATCAATATCCAATATATCAAATAATTTTTGCATATTTTTGTGAAAATCTAACAATTTTTGTATTTCATCTTCCCGGGAAGTGCAATGTTATCCCGGGAAATGCAGCGTCCCCCACACCGGCGGCGTGATCGTGGAAAGCACCTCCACATAATCCTCCGTTTCATTAATACATGTATGGGGTAAATCCTCCTCTATGATAGTGGTGTCCCCCTGATGCAGCACAATGGGCTTATCCCCCACTAAAACCGTCAGCATTCCCTTTAAAACAAGAAGCGTCTCCTCGGAATGATGAACAATGGGGATTTCCGAATCCCTGGACCTTGGTTCCAGAGTGGCTTTTATCATCAGCGTTTTCGGAGAAAAATTCTGGGAAGGGAGAGGAGTAAGGAATTCATATTCCACACTGCTTTTCTTAATGCGCACAGATAAGCGCTCCTCCCGGCGTATGGTAAGATTGTGATCATTTTTATGGTCATCCATCAAAACATAGAGAGGAACATCAAACTCCCTGGCAATCTTCCTCAAAGAGGAAAGAGATGGTTCCGCCTCCTCCCGCTCCACCTGGGAGATATATCCAATTGAAAGTCCGGTCCTCTCTGCCAATTCCTTGATGGTAAGATTCTGTTTCTTGCGGTATTCCCTGATATTTGTGCCTAACATACGAAACTCCTTCTTTGGTAGTATCCCTATTTTAACGTCTTATGCCCGCTTGCGCAAGATTTTTATGCAGAAACTTTCCTGGAATCCCCCAGAAACTTTCCTGGTGTCTCCCCAGGGATTTCTACAATAATAGACAGAAGTAGTTGACCGATAATTTAACCTATAGTAAAATTAGAAGATAATATTATGCATTAATTAAGATATATACATAATTCAGGAGGATGAAATGAAAATTACAGGGATGAACATTGAAAAAGTACAGATTCCGCTGAAGGAACCGTTCAAGGTGGCTTTTACAACTGTCAGCTATCTGGAAAGTGTACTAATCCAGGTGTCCACGGATAATGGCTGTATAGGGTTTGGGGAAGCAGCTCCCTTTGCCCCTGTGACCGGTGAAACCGTGGACGAAGTTATTGCTGTGCTGGAACTGTTCAAAACAGGGCTGCTGGGCATGGACCCCATGGATATCGAGGCAGTCCACGCCATGATGGACGGCGTTATTGTAGGAAACGGCGCTGCCAAATGTGCCGTGGACCTGGCAATGTACGATCTTATGGGAAAATCCATGGGGCTGCCGGTCTACAAACTGTTAGGCGGCTACAGCAACGTGGTGCACAATGATATCACCATTGGCATCAGCAGTCCTCAGTCCATGGCAGCGGAGGCCAAGCGCCTGGTGGAAACAGAAGGTTACCATATACTGAAGATTAAGGCAGGTATCAATTACAAAGATGACATCCTTGCCATGAAACTGATCCGGGAGGCAGTGGGACCGGACATCCGCCTTCGGGCCGATGCCAACCAGGGCTACAGCGTATCCGATGCGGTCTGTGCCCTGGAAGGTTTTAAGGAGTACGGCATAGAGGCCGTGGAACAGTGCCTGCCTCATTGGGATATGGAGGGATCTGCATTTATCCGCAGCAAAGTGAACGGGATCCAGATCATGCTGGACGAGTCCATCCATGGCCCGATGGATGCGGCCAGGGCCTGCCGTCTGGGAGCGGCCGATATCCTCAATATTAAACTGATGAAATGCGGCGGCCTGTATCCCGCCTCCAAGATCAACGCGGTCGCGGAAGCCAACGGCGTTACCTGCATGGTAGGCTGTATGCTGGAAACCAAACTGGCTATCACTGCAGGGCTGAGCCTGGTGGCAGCCAAGAAAAATGTGACCGAAGCAGACTGTGACAGCTTCCTGTATTACAAAGAAAACCCAATTGAAGGCGGATTCACTCAGGAACGGGATATATTTACCCTTCTGGACGAACCGGGATTCGGAGTGTATTTTAACATGTAATTCCCCGCATATCCGGAGGAATACAAAAACAACGAAAGAGGTGCATATATGCAATTCCCGATTTTTCAGACCACGGACGAACTGCTGACCGTTATTTTGGTTATGGTGGCATTTTCCCTGTGGGTACAGAGATTCAAAGCTTTTAAGTATGTAGGGCCCGCCCTCACGGTTATTGTGATCGGACTAGTCCTGGTAAACCTCCACATAGTGCCTGGGTACCAGGACGTATACGGTGTGGTGATCACCTACTGTGTTCCTATGTCTATTTCCATTTACCTGCTGAATATCAACCTGAAGGAGCTGGCAAAGCTTTCCGGCAAAGCCCTGGTCGGCCTGGTTTCAGCCGTGTTCAGCGTCTGCCTGGTGGCAACTTTGTTTGGAGTAGTCTTCAGCGGACAAATGTTTGAGGGCTGGAAAATAGCCGGTATGTTCGTGGGAACCTACACGGGAGGAAGCTCCAACCTCACTGCGATCGCAGTGGGTCTGGATGCAGCCAATGAGACCATTGCCGCCGCCAATGCCGCAGACTACGTGGTAGGCATGCCCACCCTGTTTTTAATGTTTGCGGCACCTGCTCTGTTCCAGAACGTACATTTTTTAAAAAGGATCTGGCCCTTCCGTCTGTCAGATGAAGATCGCATCGGCGATGGGGAGGAACCGGTTCTGATGGCTGAACAGAAATGGAGCATCCAGGACATTGCCTGGCTTTTGGCCATTGCAGTTACCATTGTGACCATTGCCACAAAGCTGTCCGCCTTCCTTCCCTCTGATTTTGCCAGCGCGGGAAGGATCCTCCTTATTTCCACACTCTCCATTGCCGCAGCCCAGATTCCGTCTGTGGGCAGGCTGAGAGGAAACTTAAACCTTGGTCTGTTCTTTGGAATGATGTACCTGTCCATCATTGGATTCAGCGTGGACCTGGCATCTTTCTTTGGCTCCACCATGACAATCACCCTGTTCTGCTTCTGCGTGATCATCGGAAGCATCAGCCTTCACCTGTTCCTTTCCAGAATGTTTAAGGTCCCGTATGAATATGTGATCCTGGGTATCACGGGAGCGATCGCAGACGGAACCACCGCATCCCTGGTGGCTTCCAGCGCCAAATGGAACCGCCTGGTCAGCGTAGGACTGCTCATGGGAGTAATTGGCGGCGTGTGCGGAAATTATGTGGGTATCATGGTGGCTTACCTGATCAAATTCATCATTGGCGCATAAGGAGGGATTGAATGGAACAATGGAATTTTTACCTGTCCGGTATTTTATATGGAATCTTCGAGCGGAGGGATGACCGGATCTTCCACCGTCCTCTGGACGTATACACCGGAATGCCGGACGAATGGAAGGAACTTGCTGAGGATGACACCTGGTATCTGGAACTGGGAAAAATGAATGTCCGAAAAGCTCTGATGGAACTGGAGGCGTACGAGGCAGGGATAAGGAATACTGAGACAAGAAACACCGCGGCAGAAAACACTGGGGCAAGAAATGCTGGGACAAGAAATGCTGGGACATGGAATGAATTTAAGCGATTTGAAACTCCCGGCGGGGAGATATTTGAAAAAAGAGATGATAAGTCTTTTGTTCAGAGAAATATTAAATTCCCAAAAAATCTCATAACGGACAATGGTCAGGTAGCTGCTTTTGTCACCCCTTACCGCGACCAGTGCGCCGTACTTGTGAGAAACGGCCTGGAGGATAGGACCATTCTAAGCCAGTGGGCCGAAGTTAACCGGAATCCCCTCTGCACAGTGGAACATCCAGTAACGGAAATGGTGCCCATGCGTGACCAGGTCCGCCTGGCAACCGATATCTATCTTCCGTCAGGAGCCAAGAAGGTTCCCACCGTGCTGGTCCGCACCCCATATGGAAAAACCATGGGCATTTCCTGTTATTTTCGTTTTGTCCAAAGGGGCTATGCCGTGGTGATCCAGGATGTACGGGGCAGGGAGGACAGCGAAGGCGAATGGCTGCCCATGTACTACGAAGTGGAGGACGGGGACGATACCCTTTCCTGGATTGCCCGGCAGCCCTGGAGTGACGGCAATGTGGGTATGACCGGGGGCTCCTATCTGGGATATGTGCAGTGGGCCGCGGCGGCCAGTGAAAACCCGCATTTGAAGGCAATGCTCAGCAGTGTCTGTGCTGGCAGCCCCTTTGTGGATGTTCCCAGACGAGGCGGATGTTTTAATTCCGGCATGCTTGCCTGGGCTTTCCTGGTATCGGGACAGCATTCTGATCCCTCACTGATGGCGCGGGACGACTGGGAGGAAGTGCTGGATATCCGTCCCCTGGAAGAACTGGCTCCCAAAGCCCTGGGATATGATATCCCATTTCTGAGAAAATGGTTTTCCCATATGGATTATGACAAACTGTGGCAGCAGGGAAACTGGAAAGACAGAACCAACGCCCACCGCGTGCCTGCCCTGATCATGTCCGGCTGGTTTGACGATAACGGGATGGGCACCACGGAAGCCTTGGAACTTTACCACGATTATCAGGAGAAAAAGGTGATCCTTGGCCCCTGGATGCACGCCGGCAATGCGGATTACGATATCCATGGTTTCGCCCTTGGGACAAATGCCCTTCGCTATGATATGGACCTGATCTGTTTGGCATGGCTGGAACATTATCTCAAAGGAGTGGATAATGGCATAGACCGCACGCCGAAGGTGGAGTATTACACTATGGGAAGCAACCAATGGAAGACCGCAGACAACTGGCCGATTCCCGGCACCAGTGCACTGACCTTTTATCTGGACGGAGACCAGAAAGACGCAGCAGCGGTGAACAGAGGAATCCTGTCCGTAAGCGCTCCTGCGTCCCCTTCCTGGGATTCCTATGAATATGATCCGGAACATCCGGCCCTCCACCTTGTAGATATGTCGGAAAATGAACTGGAAGTGCCTGCGGATTACTCCCTTGAGGAAAAACGCCCTGATATCTTATGTTATTCCACCCAGGCATTATCCTCAGACCTGACCATTACCGGGGATGTGACAGCAGAGCTTTATCTCTCTTCCGACTGTGAGGATACGGATCTGGTCGTGCGCATCACGGATGTGGATAGGGAGGGACGTTCCATGAAACTGGCAGACGGTGTCCTCAGCGTACGGTACCGTAACCAGTTTGAACACCCGGACTTTATGGAACCGGGACAGATCTACCCTGTTAAAATCCGTACTACCAAACTGTCCCACACCTTTTGCAAAGGTCATTGCCTGAGAGTCACAATAACCTCCAGTGCAAAAAATTTTATCTTTCCAAACCGGAACACCAGAGATGGCTTTAACAGTGTGACGATCAAAACAGCCCACAACAGGATCCACCGGGGCGGAGCCCACGCTTCGCGGGTGATGTTTAGACAGGAAGTGTGATGGAGCGTTCTGAGGGGATTTCGATTTTTGTGACTTTCAAATTGATAAGATGATTCTATAATAAATGTCGAGGTATATGAAATTAATTCATACACCCCGACATTTTTCCTTTGGTATGATCGTAATTGAAAAATTACCAAGTTCAAGTCTGCTACATGCACACAGTCTTCGCAGACTGTGACAGGCATGGGTGGACTTATAACCGCCATGCGCAGAATTTCAATCCACACAGTCCTCGCAGACTGTGACGCTGGACGTGGAGATGTATGCTTGGAGATTATATATTTCAATCCACACAGTCCTCGCAGACTGTGACTTGATAATGGATATGTTACCGCAGTTACGGACGATATTTCAATCCACACAGTCCTCGCAGACTGTGACTTTGTACATTGCTTAAGGTTAAGGTGACGTTGGGGATTTCAATCCACACAGTCCTCGCAGACTGTGACTTCTTCCTACCAACTGCTTATAGGCTGTAATTTTATTTCAATCCACACAGTCCTCGCAGACTGTGACAATGTGTAGCTTGCGGAAGATATTTCTTTTTTAATATTTCAATCCACACAGTCCTCGCAGACTGTGACGCCGGAGCCATTAGAAGTACGCGCGGACTATGTGATTTCAATCCACACAGTCCTCGCAGACTGTGACAGCTCAAAGACTAATGCCTATCTTTTGTCGATGTATATTTCAATCCACACAGTCCTCGCAGACTGTGACTGAGGTCTTATATGAAATGGAGGTATTAATCAATATTTCAATCCACACAGTCCTCGCAGACTGTGACAACTTGAAGGAAAGCAGATTGGCGAAGTAGTGGATATTTCAATCCACACAGTCCTCGCAGACTGTGACACTTTAATGACCAGATATCTGTCCGGGGTGAGCAATTTCAATCCACACAGTCCTCGCAGACTGTGACAGCATTGTGGATATATTTTGATGGTCGTCCGCTTATTTCAATCCACACAGTCCTCGCAGACTGTGACAATATTGGTACTGATGTGGCAGCCAAAAAAAAACATTTCAATCCACACAGTCCTCGCAGACTGTGACATGGGAGGATATACACCAAAAACCATTTCCAGTGTATTTCAATCCACACAGTCCTCGCAGACTGTGACGGATGCGGAAACTTGAGGACGCGATGGGAGGGTTATTTCAATCCACACAGTCCTCGCAGACTGTGACATGGATATGTATGATAACTATAGACTAATAGAGATTTCAATCCACACAGTCCTCGCAGACTGTGACAGTACGTTTCTTGCGATAAGATACTTCATGGTGAGATTTCAATCCACACAGTCCTCGCAGACTGTGACTTCTATCCACCCTTAATCCTCCTTAATTTTCTTGTATTTCAATCCACACAGTCCTCGCAGACTGTGACAGAATGTTTATCTTAATGATAACTATTCGTTTATTATTTCAATCCACACAGTCCTCGCAGACTGTGACGCACCGCTCACAGTAATACCCATTAAAGTTTTTAGATTTCAATCCACACAGTCCTCGCAGACTGTGACGTTAAAATGCTATCACCGTAGGTCATGCACCATTATTTCAATCCACACAGTCCTCGCAGACTGTGACTTACGAAATCCAGCGTGCTATTGATACCAATGTATTTCAATCCACACAGTCCTCGCAGACTGTGACACAACGCGTCAGCTAACTATCAGAACTATGTGCCGATTTCAATCCACACAGTCCTCGCAGACTGTGACTTCTTTGACTACACCGTTAATCCCTGTTTTGTCATTTCAATCCACACAGTCCTCGCAGACTGTGACAAATGGCCTTTTATAACTGGAAGAATCATTAGCTATTTCAATCCACACAGTCCTCGCAGACTGTGACGATATTAAACTTAATGGTACTACTATTTTCAGTATTTCAATCCACACAGTCCTCGCAGACTGTGACCACCACCAATAAATACAGTGTTGTTAACAAACGGTATTTCAATCCACACAGTCCTCGCAGACTGTGACTGACCAGCTTCGACAGGCGTTTTTGTCATGGCAGGATTTCAATCCACACAGTCCTCGCAGACTGTGACCTGAACCACCTATTATTAATATAACATATAAATATATTTCAATCCACACAGTCCTCGCAGACTGTGACAGATAAATTGCAGGTATTAAAAGGTCTTGTTTGATTTCAATCCACACAGTCCTCGCAGACTGTGACTGCAATTATGCATGATATTTACTATTAAATACAACTTACCCTCATACACAATGCACAAATCTCTTTTCATATTATACTACATCTTCTCTCGAAATCAAATATTATGTGCTTTATTTTGGTGCGAATCTCCTAGACATTTTATGTTTGCTTGGGATTCGCACCATAATACTTGTATTCCCTTTTTCTGATAATATTTAATCCAAACTTTCAGTTTTGTACCCCAAAGCAATATTTATTCCAATCCCATAATATGTAAACATACACTTAACAATTGAACCGCTAAGGAGAGCAAAGAGATTTTTTTAAATTTCTGATATCAAGATCACTTAAATGATAATTCTCCAGCTTATCGTTTTCCACAATTTTGATTTCTTCACTATCTTTATGTTTTAATGTTCTTCTCGTTTCCGTAATGATAGATAAGGTCCAAATTAAAGTTTCAGAAAACAAGTCTTTCAAGGAATTGATATAAGCATTAACCTTCCCTACAGAATATGGACACTTGAGAAAAAGTAACATAAATAACACCGCGCCGAATGATTGTTTCTGTACAAGCAAAGGGCAAGAATGTAAAAAATTTGCAGCAACAAGCATAGGAAAAAATATCCTTTCAAAAAAAACGATCATTTGTGTCTACGACAGTAAAGGTGATTTTTACTAGTTGGGAACATCCCCAACCTTAGGCAAATTAAAATTTGTTTAATCAAATATTGTTTCCCAGCTTTCACTTTTGTATGCTTTAAAACACATTTTCACCTGCTCAATTGTGTTTTTTTCTTCTGCAAGCTTTGGTATTTCATCTTCATTAAAATATTTAAATTCTGTTGTTTCAATATTTTCTTGAAACTGACCGCCAAGAACAGAGCAAAGAACAAATACTTTACATACACCATAGGCATATACTGGCAAATTGTGTTTAGTTCTATCTTGAACTGCAATTATTTTATCAGCAGAAACATCTAAGCCCGCCTCTTCTTTAACTTCTTTAATAGTGTTCTCTTTTACGGATACATTTACATCAACCCAACCACCAGGTAAAGACCATTTTTCATTGTTTTCTTTTACAAGAAGAATCTTACCATTTTCAAATATAGCTGCCCTTGTATCTAGTTTAGGTGTCTGATAGCCAATTTCATTACAAAATAAATCTTTTACTTTTTCAATGGATATATCTGTTTTATGTGATAATATTTCAGCTGATATATCTCTAATTCTCTCATATCTCTCTTTATCATAAATATCTTTACCATATGTCAATCCAGCTTGAGCAAGACTTTGTAATTCTATTGCCCACTCTAACCATTTTTCAATATTGTTCATATAATATCCCTCTAATATAAATTTATATTTATAGGCCCTTTTAACATATACATCATAGCTTTCGCATATGAATTTTACTAATATAATCCTGCTCTATGCGTTATAGCAATGTCAGAAACCCTCAACACGCGCTTTCGCCATTGCATGATATTTCCTTATATCTGCCCCATGGTTTTATATCATCATAAGAAATTCAGGCGCTATTTGGGCATCAAAGCATTAAAAATCATTTCTTTTTTAAGTGTTTTAGACTGATAAAAGGCCAAAAATGTTTTGATATAACATGCTTGTCTCTTTGAAAAGGATCTGCCATTTGTGCTGTCCACAACCAAACTTTATCATGCTCAAAAGTCACACTTTCTTTGGGTACCCCTGTCTTATATATGATTAACCCTGACAGGTGGCCATTTATTATAATGGAAAATATATTAAAAGAAACGGTATAAAGATCTGAGCTTACACCGTTTCTTATTGAACAAATTTAGATAAATTACTGCACCCAGCCCCCGTCACTTCCTACATAATACCCATCCGGTGTCGTGGTATTATGATACATTGCGCCGTCATCCCCGCAGTAATACCACACTCCGTTCCAGGGGATCCAGCCGGTTACCATATAGCCTGCAGCATTGAAAAAATACCACTGGCCGTCAATAAGCTGCCAATTGTTTACAGTATAGCTCTTATCCGCATTGCAGTACCACCAGCCCACATTATCCCTGAGCCAGGCACCGCTGTAGTTATTGCCTTCGCTGTCATATGAGCCATATCCGCTGTGCCCTGCGTTGATCTCATCCGCATCCTCAGAAGAGACATACCAGGTATCTGATTCCTCCCAGGAGCCCTTGTCTGAAGAGCTATAGACGCCCCTCACCTTAAACATATAATCGCCGCTTCGGGTGATATACTTGGAAAAGTCGTAACTGGTATCCGAGGTGGTGATGACAGAGGTAACAGAATTGTCATTACGGTACAGGCGCACCTCGTATTTTCTGGCATCACCGTCATCCTCCCAGTTGGCTATGCCGGATGACTCGTCCCATTCCAGTTCATAGACATCCAGGTCCCGGTCACTGCTTCCCTCCAGAGAATCCAGTGTGATATAGACAAACAATGTGCTGCTTTTTCTTGTCACGGAAGTAACCCTGCCATCCGCACCGCTCAGGTCCACATCGCTTTTGGAAAATCCGGAAGGGAAATAGTAATCATCCTCCGCATCTACCGTAACCTTCAGTTTGGGCTTGTCATTGTCATCCCATTCATCCTTTGGTTCGTTGGTCACTTCCACATCACTGACACTGTACCTGCCGGAATCAGAATATACATCCACATTGCTGGAACTGTCCCCGGCTTCGATCTCTGATTCCACCTCCAGAGATACGCTGTTGATCTCTGTTCTTGAGGCAGCCATAGCAGTGCTGCACATCAGAGTTAACAGTCCTCCGGCTATCCATATCATTATCAGCTGCTTCACTCTCTTCATATTCCCCACTCCCTTTTTTGCTTTATAATGGGCTTCCTTTTTATCCCATTATATACGAAAACAGGATAAAAAGGAAGGGATGGAGGCCCAGATTCCCTCTGTTAATTTTCTCTGTTATCTCCCTTTACGATTTCCCTATATTATTCTCCTGCGTTATTTTCCTGTGTTTTTTCACTGTTTTTCCTCCATTGGCTGCCTTTGGCGGTTTCCTACCGCTTGTGGAACCGGGCCTTTACAAAAAGTGGATCTAATCCCAGATTTCCTGTGGATTCTGTATCCTTACCACGGCATAGAACATCTCTGGTGTAGGAATCATTGGAAGGTATACATAGTAGGAGGGAAGCCACTGTGTGGGACTGTACTTTTCCTTTGCCCGGGATAGATCCCGGAAACCATAACACTCATTCAGATGTTCATACACAAAACACAGCAGCCGTTCCACCAGATTGGCGCTGTTCTCCTCCAGACCAGCCAAAGGCGCTACGCCCAGGCTGCCAAACTCCACGCCCTCTTTCTTAAACACCTGAAACGCTTTATGGATGATCGTTTCCATCACACCTCCCGGCGCATCCTGCCCGTGCCTTGTGACATCGGCCATATACCCTTTTTTCCCAAGAAGGGAACAAACACGATAAAGGCGGTCGATGCATAGAAATAACGCTTATCCATAGGTTGTTCCAGCCCTACTGAGCCCAGTGTGAATTTTAGCAGTCCACTCTTCTTCTGAAGCCATTCCTGGGTAATCCTGTCAAATCCCTTTTCTATCTCTGTATCCCTCTGCTCCATCACCTTATATTCCCGTACCGTAACCCCGGCCTTGGCGGCATGGTTTATGTTCATAATGCTGAATATCCGGCCCTCTGCTTGTGCGGGGCTGGATCCAGGGTTTGACCGCATACAGAAAGGCGTCAAGAATACACCCACCCTCCCCAGCTGAACCAGAAAATAACCAACTCAAATCCAGGACCCCCCTTGGCTCGGGATATCCCTTCCCCATTCCGAAAATCCTCCCTAAAATAGACAAATGCAACGGCCGGGGCTCTATCCCCGGCCATGATAACTAAGTGGGCCGGATGGTGAAACCCAGAAAAACAACGGACAAAATTCATGCATAAGATAAGGACCGCAATACACCATTCCACCCTTTTTGCGCTTCATCTGCTGAAGGGACGCGGCCAGGAGCACAATGGAAAATGCCCTCTGGACCATCTTTCCCATTTCCAGTGAAACCTGCACCTTCTCGGATACGGGCAGGGACGGAAGGAAGCTGAGGATCAGCAGCGCCAGGGAGGCCAGCGCAATGATACTAATAATAGTATTTTCAAATCTGATACGGCGGTTCCGGCTCATGGTTACCTCTTTTCTTCCTATGCCTTCCATCAGGTACTCCTTTATACTCTGACAGCCTGGTACCGGGAATTTTACTTTTAGAATATCACCTGACGGATATCATTTCAAGAATTTTATCCTCCGGCACCTCCAGAGACAGTTTAAGGGAATAGGAATATGTTCCGTCTGTCCATAGTGCAAAGCTGTATCCTCCCTCATTCCCTTTCAGGGTGGCCCTGCCTATATCAAGTACTGCCTCTGTTTCATTTTCAAAAAGATTATAATCCCCTGATCGGTCCTCTGTACCAGCCCACATCCGGTATAAAGCGCTTTGGCCTTCACCACTGTAATCGATCTGGGCAACTTCTTTCCAGAATGCGGTATAAGTCTTATCAGTCACATCAAAGGGAAGGGAGGACAACTCAATGACCTCAAATCCCACTGCCTCGGAAAGACTCTGGAGGGAGGCGCATTCCTGGATATCCGGCACCACCTGGACTGCAGGATCCTTAGGTTCCATGGGAGCCTGTCTGAGAAGTCCTCCCGGATAAAGAGCCGTACCTGCCAATATCACAACAAGGCAGACCGCTGCTGCCAGTGTTTTTACATAAGAGGGCAATCCCTTCCTGGGAGGAGCCGGTACCAGGTTCATGTCCCGGATATTCCCCAGGATACGCCGGCTCATCTCATCCGTCACACTGGCTCTATCCATAATCTGTTCATACCGTTTCCTCAAAATCATACACCTCCTTTAAGATTTCCCTCAGTTTTCCCCGCCCCCGGCTCAGGCTGGAACGCACGGTCGCCTCCTTCATTTTAAGGATTGTTCCAATCTGAGCCGTGGAGTATCCCTCGTAATAAAACAGATGGATCACTTCCCTGTACCGGACAGGCAGTTCCCTTACCGCCTCCCACACAAAAGACAGATCCTCCCGCTGTTCCGCAGCCAGCGTATCCCTCAGTTCATCCGTATATCGTATCTTATTATATTCAATCCGGTTCTTACTAAGGTTTGCCGCCACACGCAGCGGCCACGCCTTTTCATGATCCTCATTTTCAAATTCCGGGGCATTTTTCAGAAATCGGACCAGTGTATCCTGAAGGATCTCCTCCGCATCACTCATATTATGAAGATATGAGTAGGTAAGGCGTATAATACTGTTCCCGTAAATCCTCATGATCCGCTCCGCCCGTTCATTGATCCGTTCATTGATCCGTTCATTTAGCTTTCCATTAAATCTTTTATCCTGTATCCCACGGACCCGTTCCCTGCTTCCGGCTACCCTGGTAAAGCGCTCTCTTCCCACTGCTGCCATCCGTAAGATCCTGATTCCTATTTCCCGGATCCGCTGTGCAAACACATGTTCCAAACATACACATATCATGTCTGTCCCCTGCCTCCTGACTATCTGACGTTCTTAACCAGCTGCTTCATTTCCCCGCTGCCCACAGCCTTGCGTACCCTGATTTCTCTGTCATGCGCTGCATCCCGAAAGATCAGTTCGATCATTCTCTCCTCTGACACACGTATCACTGGTTTTCCCCAGTCTTCCGGCATTTTCATGACCTGGATCTCAAAACCGGCTCTACGGCCGGCCTCATTAAGGCTCCCGCATTCCGTAAAGGGATTTACCATCCCCGCCATACTGCCTGCCAAGGCAGGCTCACCGGCAGCATCCAAGCCGCTGCCCACAGCCGGATCACATAACATCATGGCACAAAGTGTTAATACAGCTATTTCTTTCATCATAATTATTTCCTTCTTTCCTGATTCAATTAGACTGCCTTTTGGCGGTTCTGTTATAAATACAGTTAAGGAGATAAAAATGTTGCAAAAAATTATTAAATTCAAAAAAGGCTGCCGCCTGCAGTTGAAATTCAACTGTCTGCGATAGCCTCTTCCTATATCAGTTCAACTTAATAACACCTCTGTCCACATAGCTTTGGACCGCTGCCTTTATGGTTTCTACATTTGTGTACCTGGGTTCATACCCCAACAGGTTCCTGGCATTTTCTATACTGTAAAAGCCGCTTCTGGCAATGTGGAAATAAGTGTCGCTGGTTTCCGTTTCATCACCTATATACTCACACCAGTCTTTCCATGGGAGAAAACCGATCTTAGGCTCCTTTCCAAAAAATCCATACATGAGTTTTGCATAGCCGTACAGTGTGATGGACTGGCTGCCCACTGCATGGAAGGTTTCCCCTAACGCCTGATTCCGATGGGTGATCGCTTTAAAGAACATCTGCGCCACATCCTCGCCATGTACATGATGTAAGGTCTCCATTCCGAAATTAGGAAGGAAGATCTCCTCCCCTTTAGCTATTTTTTCAAACACAACCGGTGTTTTATTGGCCCAGGGATTCATGATGGTCCAGCCCGGACCGGAGATCTGTCCCGGCATAATGATCGTTGCAGGAAAACCGGCTGTGTGATACTGCTCCCTCAGGTAAATCTCACTTTGGAATTTATTAAAACCGTAATCATCCAATGGTGCTTTCTGCAGATCAGCAGGATCAGCAGGCAGTATTTCGGCCCTGCCATGGGCCCATACGGAAGAACAGAACAGGTAGTGGGAAAGCTTTGTACCCTTTAGAGCTTCTGTCGTTGCCTTTGTATCTTCTATATGGAAATTGATCAGATCGACCACAATGTCCGGCTCCATGCCTGCAATCTTATGAGCAAATCCTTTGTCCTTTTCCCTGTCCATGATCACAGGAGTCACATAATCCCATGCCTCATCCTCCACATACGGCCTGCTTATTCCACGGGTAATATTGATAACCTCATAGCCGGCACGGACAAGCATTGGAATAAGATATGTACCAATGTGGCCGCATCCGCCTGTCACAACAACATTCATTGAATTCCTCCTTTTCCGATAGAACACATTATAGTCTTTCTAACAATTATACACCCCGTCATCCGTGGCCAGCAAGTCAAATCCCCCCATCAGTTCTCTCATCACCCGATCATCCAGGCGTCCAGTGATCAGGATATTTCCTTCCGGCCCATTAAATGAAATACCGTTCCAGAGAGGTCCCTCCCATATCCGGATGCCATATATCTCTCCTGCTGTTCCCCCTACCAGGCTCCGGGCTTTTTGATCCAGAAGTTGTCTCTGCTGTTCCGGTATAAGGAATTCCGCCTTGGAAAATATCTGTTCCCATCCGTCACTGTACTTTGCATGTTCTGTAAACAATACATAGTGCCCGGTGCAGCCATTCATTCCTCTACATCATTAAATGCCAGCCGGAGTGCATGTATGAAACGATCATAAGAATAATCCTCCAGCCCATTGCAGAGAATGCAGTCCTCCATGGTATCCGTGGATATTCCAAACAGGGCTACATCCACATCACCTGCAGGGTAGAGGATGGTTTTAGCGTTTCAGGTTTTCAATAATAATTTCCCCTTGATCCCCAAATGGCGGAGTCAGTGAATATGCTATATATGACATTTACTATCAATTATTGTATACATTTCATTATAACAGCCGGAATTAAGCTATATCAGTTTCCATTAAATATAGAGGGGGGATTATATCTATTACACAATGGAAAAAGGGATACCTGGGAAAAATATTTTAACCTTTTCTTTTTGCCGTAGCTCAATGCAAAAAGCCGCAATCTCATAATAGAAGATTGCGGCTCTTTAACACTTTTTTTCTACAGCTTCGGAATATTCAAATCAAACATGCTTGCCAGCGAAAACCAGGAACCGTCATCCGCATAGTGAACAAGGGTGGCATACGCACTTCTTGTCACAAAACGACCTTCAGGGGAATGGTTCGCACACACATGCACCACTTCTTCCGGCAATTCACATGTGATTGCGATGTAAGTTCCATAAGCCGGGTGCCGCACATTGGGGGCTCCTGTTGTCTTATGGTTTTCTCCCCAGCGCTTTCTGTTCTCAGGACTATACTCATAAGGCTTGCCTACATCGTGCAGGAGTGCGCTGGCTATTAATATGTCTTTGTCCAGTCCTAAATCCATTTCATAAGCCCTGGATAGATTTTCATACAGACTTAGCGTATTGTATCCAACCGCGCGGATGTGCATACTCTGGTCTCCCAGCGCACTGGCCTCGGGCATACCGGAGCCTGGCATTTCTTCAATTTGTTTAAAGCCGTTGATCTGTAACGCATACGTCCATGCATCCGCAGTCTTGTTTCGCAGTTCCTCATTCTGAATATCCATAATCTGAGGAAGTGTTTTAAAAACACCCTCCCGTATTTCCTGATCAAGTTCAATCGGTATCATATCACAACTTCCTTTCCTTTTATAAATATTTTATTCTATTTACATAATTAAATTAGGTAACCATGTGGTAAGCGGAGGACAATAGGTCACTATCAGCAGCGCAATAAAATTAACTGCCAGCAGCGGAAGCATTGCCTTTGTAATCCTTTCAAATGAAAGACTGCTCACATTTGACAGAGCAAACAACACCATACCTACGGGCGGAGTCAGCATACCTATTGTAATATTCAGGATGCAGACAATTCCAAAATGCAGCGGATCAATACCAAAGGATGCGATCACCGGCATCAGAATCGGCACCAGGATTACAAGAGCGGCCAGGCTCTCCATAACCATTCCCACCAAAAGTAAAAAGATATTGATAACCAGAAGGGCGATGAATTTATTTGTAACCACGCTCAGGAACACCGCTGCCAGCTTGCCCGGGATTTGCTGTGCAGTAATAATGTATCCAAATGCATTGGCACAGCTCACGATAAAGAGTACACTCATGGCGCTGGTAAGGGTATCGTCCATGATTCCAGGCATATCCTTCCACTTCAGATCCCGTGTCAGAAAGCCTTGGACAATCGCGTATAACACAGCTACCACCGAAGCCTCTGTAGGAGTACAGATACCTGTTATGATCCCTCCCAAAATAATAACTGGCGTCAACAATGCAGGGAAAGATGTGACGAAAGATCTGCTCAAATCCCGGAATCCACCAAAGGGTGTACGGGGATATTCCCGCTTCTTAGCCACTATATACACATATATCATTTGCACCACCGCCAGACAACATCCTGGCAAAATACCTGCAATAAACATTTTTCCTACAGATACACCACTGGCCACACAGTAGACCACCCCCGATATGGTAGGAGGAATAATCGGCCCAATGCAGGAAGATGCTCCAGTAATAGCTACTGCAAACTCCTCATCATAGCCATTATCCTTCATAGCTTTAATTTCGATGGCTCCCAGACCTCCGGCATCAGCCACCGCCGAACCGGACATTCCTGCAAAAACCACAGACGCCAGTACATTGGCATGCCCCAGACCTCCAGGAATCCATCCTATCGTCTTCTTACAGAAGTTAAAAATCCGATCCGTCACCCCGCCCCGGTTCATAATATTACCTGCCAATATAAAGAAACTCAAGGCCAGCAATGTGAAGCCGCTGGAGCCCTGTACAGCTCGGGAAACGATCATGTTCAGGCTCTCCCCATACACCATGGAATAGATAATAGAGCTGCACAGCATGCAGTAGGCAACGGGCATGCGTATGACCATAAATCCAAAAAAACATAAAAATAATAGTGCCATCCCCCATTATCCCCTTTCTCTCAATTCCTTGTTGATACAGCGGAACACCTCAATCAGACGCAGCAGGATGTAACAGGCCGCCAGTATAAACCCCACTGTAATAAAACAGTAAATCCAGCTTTGTTTCATCCACGGAATTGTATTCATCTGAATATTCTTTTTAAGAGTAAATTTCCAACTATATTTAATCATGTAACAAGTACAAAACAGCATGATGCCGTTAGATGCCAGATCAAACAGCCATTGTACGGGACGCGGGACCTTGTCGTAGACCAGGGATAATTCCGTATGCTGCTTCTTATGAAAACAATAGCCAATCCCTGCAAAAGCCAGCGTGCCCTGCATCATAGTAATTACCTCATCTGTCCAGATGATTGGATTATTGAACGCAAAGCGCATGATCACATGCAGGGACAGCACTAACAGCATGAATGTCATCACAGCTATAAAAAACGTCCTCTGAACATGATAAACTATGCTTTCTAACTTCTTTACCATACCGCACTCCTTTTTTGTGAAATTGAAAGCCGGACAGGGCCGGCTTTCTCCTGCAGAGCTTACATTGCCTGAATCGCCTCATACATACCATCAACCCACTGATCTTTAAACTGGTCGTACATAGGCGCAATCTTTTCACGGAAGGATTCAATATCAGGCTCTACGATTTCACTATATTTTCCAATCTCTTCAATATAGCCCTGTTCCTGCTCGATCGCCTTGGTATTATGCTCCTTGGCAACTTCCTTGGCGCAGTCGTACATAATATCAATCTGCTCCTGAGTCAGCTTCTGCATAGCCGTATCGCTCATGAAAATACTCAGCATCTGAAACTGGTGGTAGGTCAAGTTCAAATAATCCTGAACCTCATAGAACTTCATTGCAGAAATGGAAGCAGGAGGATTCTCCTGTCCGTCCACAGTGTGCTGCTGAAGCGCCAAATAGGTCTCGTTATACGCAATTGGTGTAGGAGAAGCACCCAACTGGGTAAATGCAGCAATTGGAAGAGGTTCATTGGCCGCGCGCATCTTTAATCCGGCCATGTCATCGGCGGTTTTCAGCGCCTTTCCCGAAGTGGTCATCTGGCGGGCCCCATAATACAAATCTGCAAGTATATTTACGTTACATGCCTCTGCCAGACCGTCAACCAAAGTCTGATGGGAATCACTGTCGTAAAATTTCATCATATGATCCAAATCCCTGAACATGTAAAAGGCTTCTACAATCGTAAATGGTGTATAACGTGACGTATACTGGCCCGTGGCAGAAATATATAAATCCACATCTCCCTCTGAGCAGGCCTCTGCAAGTTCTGTATTAGTTCCAAGTGTCTCGCTGGGATATACGTCAATATGGATTGCGCCTCCTGACCGTTCTTCCACCAATGCGGCAAAGTTCTCCGCAGAAGTGTTGATCAGATGCTCGGTAGACTGTGTATGGCCCAGGCGGAGGGTAACTGTTTCTGCGCTGGCCGCTGCCCCTGAATCAATAGTTTGCGCTGCTGCCTCTGTCTGTGCCGCAGCTGAAGCTCCAGTTGTATCATTCTTGTTGTCTGAAGAAGTACCACAGGCTGTCAATGACATGGCTAAAACAAGTGACATTGTAACTCCCATAACTTTTTTTAACTGTAATTTTTTCATAATGTCTCTTCCTTTCCTATTTATCCTTTTATTATATCTTTTATTCATTCCCCAATAGCTGGCCGCCTGTTTTTATGCAGACCTTTCTCCATCCCGGCTATTGGTATAAAATCAAAGCTATCATCTCAAGTGGAACATCGCCCGCATTTTCTATTGCATGTCCTTCTCCGGCTCCGGTAAAAGTAACATTCCCCGCTGTTACGGTCCGGATGACGCCGTTATCATTAAATTTACCGACTCCACTTAAAATATAGTATGTTTCAGATTCATTTTCGTGGATATGATAGCCAATTCCCGCCCCCTGGTTCACAGTAGTATGTGCAAAAATCCTCCCTTTACCATACATATCCTCCTCTCCATTTAACAGGGAACGCACTGTTATCTCCCCTAACCCATGGAAAGGAGCCGGTTTGCTTTCATATGGAATTTCCTCTTTTTTTCTGACCATTGTATCTCCTCCCGTTTTTTATAAGCATAATATATTCTTATTGCATGCTTAAAGTATACAACATGGTTTTTAGTATTTCAATAGCATATTTGCTTAGATTTTAAATATATTTTTATGCATTTCTACCTAAATAGATCCAGGACCATGTAGATACTTTTCACAAATCCCCCCCCTCTTTTTATGGTGATTTTCAATCTTGTATAATAGTAAGAATCAGCTTATAATAATCATGTTGTATACTTTTTGTTTCTTATATTAAAACCATATTTTGAGAAAAGAAGGGGTTACTTATGCCGAAAACCGGAAATCGTGATTTGAAAAATCATGCCTATCAGATAATAAAAGAGCGTTTGATCAACTGTATTTATGAGCCCGGTTCTTTCATAAATGAAAGCCAGCTGGCAACGGACCTTGGTTTAAGCCGTACGCCTGTCCGTGAAGCCATCAACCGACTGGAATCGGAAGGGCTTGTAAAGGTCATGCCTAAAAAGGGGATTTTCGTGTCAGATATCCAGCTCAGTGATGTCCTGCAGATTTTTCAGGCAAGGATTGAGATCGAGCCGGTAGCGCTCGGCATGGCAGCCCCTCATTTACCGACAGAGGAACTGTTGCATTTCCGCAATACTTTTACCCAGGATTTTCCTGACATTCAAAATGCCTTCCGTCTGGATACGGCCATGCATCTTTTTATCATTGAGTATTGTGGAAACCGATATATTATTGATATGATGCATAAACTGTTTGATGATAACACAAAAGTGGTCATTGCAAGTAAACAGAACAGGGTACAGATCCATGATGCCCGTTTAGAACATCTGGATATCATCAACACTTTGATTGACAAAAATTATGAAAAAGCCGCCATATTAATGAAAACGCATATCGAAACCTGCCGCCGTGCCGCGCTGGACTATTTTTATTCGATGGAATCCTACAATACCATTTCACCGGAAACATATAAAAATCATCTGAAAATATTGTAAGGAGATTTTATGCTGCCAGATCATACTTTCTATCCGCCAATGGAATTGCTTATCCTTGAAAGTTTCGCGGACCGCTGTGCCAAAACCACCGGACAGACCAAATTTTTTTATACCCTGCTTCAAGATAAAGTTCCTGCTAAAATAATCGTGGAAAAGCTTACAGGGCGGACAAATACCCTGGTGTATGATGATGCCGGCCTTCCATCCCTGATGGTAAGGATTCCTTGTTTTGATCTGGAACAGGTGATCCCCCATGCTGGAAATGCCGTTCATCCCATGTTTCAGACATCCCGAGGCCAAGTACAATATGTCTGGCTCTCTAAATACCAGAATATCACAAAAAGGGGACGTGCTTACAGTCTTCCGGACCAGTGTCCCAGAAATTTTATCAGCTATGATGAAGCATTAGAATGTTGCCAGGCCAAGGGACCAGGCTGGCACCTGATGACGAATTACGAGTGGGCTGGGATTGCCCTGTGGAGCCGCGCCCGTGGAATTGTCCCCCGTGGAAATAATTCCAATGGAAGCGACTGTGGGCACCCGGAAGATACCTGCACCCTTATGTCTCCCCTGCCGAACGGCTCCGGCGGACCGGCCCTGACCGGAAGCGGTCCCATTTCCTGGGCTCACGACCATACGATAAACGGTATCTTCGACTGCAATGGTAATGTGGCTGAATGGGTTGGCGGTCTTAGGATGCTGGATGGAAAGCTTCTGTGGCTGAGACCGGAGTATTCTGCCATCAACGAAGCCCAACGGCGAAACAGCTCCTTTTGGAATTCCATGCTGCCTGATGGCCGGTTCATGCCCGCTGATTTCCCCAATACCCTTCATTTTGACTATACATGTCCGCCGCCTCCTGCCGGAGGAACTCCTGATTTCGCCCTGTCGCTCTCCCGTACATATCCGCAGCATATATACGAACAACTGGTTCCTGGTATGGATTCCACATATGGTCACATGCCCTTTTCCGATTTTTCCTGTCTTACAGAATTGTCTGCTCAGGCCTTACTTTTCCTCCGCGCGGCCTGTGTTTTTCCTATGGAAGATGCCTGCGCTCCCGGTGATCTGTATTTTCGCAATCATGGGGAAACAGCTGCTCTCCGGGGCGGGCATTGGTATCACGAGAAAAGCGCGGGTATGTTTTGGCTGAATCTGGCGCACACTCCGTCCTATACAGCCAGGCGCATTGGCTTTCGCTGCGCCTGGATCCCGGATGAGGATGTTGTTATCTGAAACGTTCTGTCTCCATTACAAACGTATCCCCGGCCGTGCAGCCTCCGTCCACAAATACAGTCTGTCCCGTCATGTGGACGGAGCCAGGTGAGAGCAGCATAATCACAGGCGCCACCAGCCATTCTGTTCTCCCTGCGCACCCCCGCGGTATACTCTCAATCCGCTTTTCATATGATCTTGGATTCTCTTCAATCTGTTTCCTGTTAATATCCGTGACTATCATTCCGGGTGCCACTGAATTGACATTAATACCCTGTTGGGCCCATTCAATTGCCAATGCCCTGGTAAAGCTGTCCACTGCAGCCTTGCTGGAGGCGTAGGCTGTGTAGTATGCCTTCCCTTTCACAGTACTGAGGGAGGAAATGTTAACAATACGGCCTTTCTTTGCTCTTAGCATATAGCCTCCCGCATATTTACAGCAGATTGCCACTGATGTAAAGTTTGTGTCCATAACCTTCTGGAAATCACTGAGCGTCATCTTCTCCAGGCTTTCAATTATATTCATTCCTGCTGCATTTACCAGTCCGTCAATTCTTCCAAAGTGCCGGTCAATCTGTTCCATTGCCGCTTTTACAGCCTCCTCATGGGTCAGATCCGCAATAACACAGAGTACATCCTTTTCTGTGGATAAATTCGGGCAATGAAGCGCCTCCAGAACTTTTTCCCGGCTTTTTGAGTTTCTTACAACAGCCGCCACCCTGCCGCCCAAATCCCGGATCGCCCGGCACAGCTCCAAACCGATACCTCCTGCGGCGCCTGTAACCACGATCACTTGGTCTCTTATGCCATACAACTGATCCAATGTGTAACTCATCTGTCAATTCCTCCTTATTCTATCTGCCATCTATTGAAGGCTTTGGACACTCTCCACAATACCTTTGGAATCCAGGCCAAAAAAGCCCAACAGTTCAGGAAGGCTTCCTGCTGTCCCAAATGTTGTCATTCCTAACCTTTTAAAATGCTTCGGATGTACATTATGTTCCACCAGCGCCTCAGCCACAGCGCTTCCCAAACCACAGACCGTACCATCCTCCACTGTTATGACGCTCCCGGCCCCTTCACAGCAGCCCGCTAGGGTATCTACATCCAGCGGTTTTATCGTATACATATCCAGAACCGTAACCATAATCCCATCTTCTTTCAGCTGGTCAGCTGCCCTAGCAGCTTCAGCCACACAAGGACCACAGGCCACGATCACCGCCTCCCTGCCATAGCAACGGACATGTATTGCCTTTCCAAACTCAAACCTCTGATTTTCTTTATAAACTACAGGTGTTGCCCCCCTCCCGAGGCGCAGATAAACCGGCCCCTGAAGATCTGCTGCCATTTTCACAAATGCCTTTGCAGCAACCGCATCCGCAGGACAAAGCAGCGCCATATTGGGGATAGTCCTGACAATTCCGATATCCTCTGTGCCCTGATGTGTTACCCCGTCCGTATCCCCTGACAGTCCAGACAGTCCCGCGGCCACCTTTACATTGAGGTTGGGATATGCGGCAAATGTACGTATCTGCTCCAGCCCACGCATAGAGAGGAAGGGGCTGTAACCCACGGAAAAGACACAGCAGCCTTCTGCCGCCATGGCGGCGGAAGCTGTCAACATCCCCTGTTCGGCAATTCCAAACTCAAAATACCGGTCCGGGTACTTCTCTACAAATTTATTCAGGGCAAACGAACGATAGGTGTCTGCCGAAGTAGTTACTACATCATCCCGCATTCCTGCCAGCTCTACCAGTCCCGTACCAAAGCCTGTCCGTGTAGAAACCATCTTATTCATATTTCCCTGCCTCCTCTGCCAGCTCCTCAACTGCAATTTTATATTCCTCATCATTGGGTGCTTTCATATGCCATAGATACTGGTCTTCCATATAGGATACGCCCTTTCCCTTTACTGTTTTGGCTATGATCACAGAAGGGGTTCCTTTAGCAGCTTTAGCTGTAGTAACTGCGTCCAGGATCTCCTCCATGTTATGGCCGTCAATGGTTTGAGTATCCCATCCAAAACTTTTGAATTTCATCTCCAGATTCCCCAAATCCTGAATATCGGCAACCCTTCCCCCTGACTGCAGGCCATTGCAATCCACAATCCATATCAGATGATCAAGATGCGCATTTCCGGCATACATAGCGCTTTCCCATGCAATTCCTTCCTGGAGCTCCCCATCGCCGCAGATAACATAGACATAATGACTGCTCCTGTTCTTCTTCCCAATCAGGGCCATCCCCAGTGAGGCCGCCAATCCATTTCCAAGAGAGCCTGTGGTCATATCCACCCCCGGGCACTTGCGCATATCGGGATGTCCCTGCAGACTGCTGTTTAACTTCCTGTATTCCATCAGATCCTTCTCAGGAAAGAATCCCCGTTTAGCCAAAGCCGCATAGTAGATGGGGCATGCGTGCCCTTTGGATAAGACAAACCTGTCCCTGTCCTTTAAGCCCGGATCGGCCGGATCAAGCTTCAAAATGTAAAAGTACATTGCCGTAATCAAATCTGCCATGGATAGACTGGGAGCCGCATGGCCTGTTTTGGCATGATAAACCATTTTAACAGCATCCAGCCGCAATTCATAGCTCTTTTTATATAAATCCCTTATCTCCTCCCGCATTCCATATCCTCCTTTCTGGAAACCACACTGCGGACCTCATTAACAATCGAATCGGTTCCAAGGCCAAATATCTCCACAAGTTCCTCATAGCTCCCGCTCTCTGTGTAGCAGTCACGTATTCCGAGTCTGGATATCTCTGCCTGGATCTTCTCCTCTGCCAGGACTTCCAGTACCGCAGTTCCAAGCCCGCCAATAATTGAATGTTCCTCCACAATAACCACTGCTCCCGTTTCACCCGCTGCACGGATCACAGTCTCTCTGTCCAGCGGTTTTATTGTAAACATATCAAACAGTCTGGCCCTGATTCCCTGAGCCGCAAGAATTTCCACCGCCTTACCGGCCCTGTAAACAGATAGTCCTACGGCAAAGATAGCCGCATCCTTTCCTTCCGAAAGCTGCTTTGCTTTTCCAATTTTAAAGTTTTCTCCTGTATCATAGATGTTTTCATATCCGTTTCTGGGTATGCTGACATAGGCTGGTCCTTTATAATCCTCCACCAGCATTTTCACCATCCAATCCAGCATAATGCCATCGGAGGGCGACATGACCAGCATTCCGGGAATTCCCCGCATCACGTTAATATCCTCGATCGCATGGTGTGTGGCTCCATCATATCCTCCTCCCAGGCCATTGTTAGAACCTACGATACGCACATTCAATCCAGAATATCCAATCAGTGCCTTAGCGGATAATGCACACATGGAAGACGCCAGTGTGGCAAAGGTATTGACAAATGGAATGAATCCGCTGCAAGCAAATCCGGCCCCCATGGCGGCCATATTGCTTTCTGCAATTCCTACATCAAATGCCCTCTCAGGATAGGCCGCTGCCATCATACAGGTCTTGCTGCTGTTTGAGAGGTCGGCGTCCAGAACTACTACCCTGTCATTAAGACCAGCATATTTAACAAGACTTTCACCGTAAATATCCCTTAACGCCATTCCCATCACTTTATACCTCCCAGTTCTTTCATTGCCTGCGCGTATTCTTCATCTGATACAGCCTTTCCATGGTATTTATTTGTACCTTCCATAAAAGATACCCCTTTTCCCTTAATAGTATCTGCGAGAATCACACATGGTTTCCCATTTCTCATGCTTTTTGCCTTCTCAATGGCCGTATAAATCCCGGCTATCTTATGTCCGTCACATGTCAGGACATTCCACCCAAATGATTTCCAGCGCTCCTCCATATGATCCATGGGCATGACCTGGGCCGTGGTCCCATCTAACTGAACTTTATTCCAATCCACAATACCGATCAAATGGTCGCATCTGAACTTCACCGCAGACATGGCCGCTTCCCATATCGTCCCTTCATTTAATTCCCCGTCACCCATCACGGTAAATACATAGGCATCGTTCCCCATAAGCTGGTTGGCGCAAGCCATTCCTACTGATGCCGACAGCCCAATGCCTAAAGGTCCTGTGGACAACTCCACTCCCGGGGTTTTCGCAGAACAGGGATGCCCCTGAAGGCGGCTGCCCGGCTGCCTTAATGTATGCATTTCCTCCTTTGGAAAAAAGCCTTTTTCACAAAGGCAACGGTAAAGCATGGGCGCTCCATGTCCTTTGGAAAGTACAATCCTGTCCCTGCCGCTGTCATACTGGTTTTCTTTTGAAATATTGGCGCACTCCATGTACAGCGTTACAAGGATTTCGCACTCTGACAGCGAGCCTCCCGCGTGTCCTGTCTGCAATTCATGAAGAATTGATATAATGTCAATCCGAAACTGGCGACAAAGTGCTTCCAACTCTTTTTCTCTTTCCTCTGTCAACTTTATCATCTGTTCACCTCACATATCTCCTGCACTTCCTTTACACAAAGACATGGACTTGCATATACCGGCAATCCTGTGTCTTTCTTGAGAGATGCTTCCATTCCCGCCATGGAACCCTGCGCTAGAATCAATACGTCCACCTCTCCCGCCATGACCTCTGCTTCTTTTCTGATAAGATCGTCATGAAGTTCCGGTCGTCCCTGACTGTTAGCCTCATATGCCCCCTGTGCCACTCTGCCGATCACCCGGACATTCCTCCCCATATCTGAGGCCAGGCGGCGAATATAAGATGCCGTAGGCTCCATGGTGGTCGCCAGGGATGCCACCACGCCAATTCTATCCCCATGCTGTAAAGCCTTTTTAATCATGGCCCTGTCTATACGGATAACCGGTACACTCAGTATTTTATCTGCCGCTTCCGCAACCTCTCCCACAGAAGAACAGGCGCTGATGATCACTTTGGGATCCCACCTGGCAGCAGCCTGGAAGTAATGCATCATGCGTTCCCTCACCCTGTCCGTGACTCTGCCGTGTTCCACAACCTCCCTGATCAGACTGTCATCTGCGATATTTACTATCCTGCAATCCGGCAGCGCTGCTGAAAGTTCTTTTTTCATAGTGTTAATCAGGCCTCCCATAGAGGTATAAACCACCACAACCGTATCCATAACCGATTCCTCCATTAATCCATGTATTTGTTAAAACGAAGAACAATCTTCCCCGTCTCAGGACGCCTTTGGCCGGCAAGGGCAAAGGCCTTTTTTGTATCCCTGAAATCAAAAACATCCGTAATTATCCTGTCCGCGTGCTCCTGATACTGCCTAAAATTTGAAATCACAGGTGCAAACTGATGCATTTGAAGTCTTGAAGCCACGATTTTCAACTGCTTTCTCATGGCCTTATAGCCATCAAACATAAAGGGCACAGCCGCTACCGGCACGAATCTTCCGCATGGGGACAGCATGTCAATCGCTTCCTCATCCAACTGCACGATACCTGCGCAGTCCGCAATAATGTTAGGTCCATAGCCTCCGGTCAGTTCCATGACCCGCTCCCTGAGATTATCCCTGGTGGAATCTATTACATATGGTATTCCAATTTCTCTGGCCATTCTAAGCCTTCCGTCACTAATTTCACTAATCATTACCATTGCCCCCATATGTATAGCCGTATCTGCAAGCATGAGACCAATAGGTCCAGCCCCATATATCAGCAATGTGTCTTCTGGTGCCAGTTCAGCCCGGGCACATACCTGTGCCGCTATGGTATAAGGTTCGATCAATGCAGCTTCATTCCAGCTGATCCAGTCAGGAATCCTGTGCCACTGCCGCTCATCTGACACAAAGTATTCTTCCAGTCCCCCGGACATATTGCAGCCTGTCACTTTCACTTGTGCACACACATTTCCTTCACCTTTTAAACAGGCGTAGCATTGGCCGCAATACGAGATCGGCTCATGGACAACACGGTCTCCTTTCTTTAAGCCCTTAACTTGCCCTCCTATCTCTGTGACAACCCCGGCAAACTCATGTCCAGGTATCCTTTTTTGTCCCATGGATAGAGAATGATGTCCCTCATAAATTTTAATATCTGTTCCACATATACCAACTGACTCAACTTGTACTTTGACAGCGGTAGGGCTGCAGATCTGCGGTTCTTCCACCTCAATAAAACCGGCAAATCTGGTATCCTCAATCATAAACGCTTTCACTTTATCCTTCTTTCTGCCATATCAAAATTGATTCTGACGATCTTAGGTATTATTTACTGCCAGCAGCTTCCTACTCCTATAAACTAGCTCCGAGGCATCAAAAAGTATATAGTCATTATCTGCTTTTATTAACAAATTCTGTACTTTTCATGCTGTATATTTCGTTTTTTATTTGCATTTTACGAAATAGGCCACTACATCTTAAGATGTTCCTTATGCTTTTGCTTTTACTTTATACTGTTTCTCAATGTCCAAATCTTGTCTTTTCAAATTTTATATACTATAATAAAACCAAATAAATTCTTATTCTTTAACATTACAGGGAGGAACAACCATGGAGGTCCTGATTGCTATTTTTTTATTAATGGCAGTGTCTGGCATTGCATATATATTCTACAAAAGATATCGTTCTCTCCTTGTGACATATTCGCATGACCAAAAAGAGATAGCTGCATTGCGTTCCATTCTAGATCTTAATCAGCAGGTTCTCCAGTCAAAGCTACTACTTGACTTGTGCTGCGGAACAGATTACAGAAAAGAAGGCATTGTAAAAAGTATTGCCTTTTTGAAACTTGAAGAACGATTGAAGTGTGTGTCTGTTGTGTTAATACAGGTTCCGGTTTCCATCCAGCTCTTTTACAATCTCCACAAATCCGAGTTCAGCGATGCCCAAAAAAATCTGCTGCATACATGCCAGACCGCTTCGGACAACTATTTTCCGTCTTATTGGTTATGGGAAAATCCCGGAACAATTGTTGGTATATTGGATATGTCTAAGACACACTCAGATGACATCCGTCTTTTGGGTATGAATAAATTGGGGGGTGTACTGCAAAGTGTTTGTGCTTCCGGCAATGATAAACCTCCCATAATCGCTTTTGGAACCATCACGTCTTCCATTGAAGAGCTTCATCAATCCTATAGCGCTGCCGCGGAACTTTTAAATCACAAGATCCATAATCATCTGATCATTCCCTATTGCTATGAAGAGTTTCAGCGTTCGGAAGTACAGTTCGATTATAACAAGCAACAACTTCTTTCCAGATATATCCGCCTGGGCAAATCACCGGAGGCCGAGGACTTTCTAAAGTCCTATTTTTCCGTTATCCACGCCAATCCCAATACCTCTGTTGCATCAGTAAAGGAAACAGCATCACAAATTATAAATGTAATAATAGAGACAACAAAAGATATGCCTGTTATTTATGCAGACTGTGTAAAACTTCAAGAACAGGTTCTGGAAGATCTGAACAGAATGGCAAAAGTTCATGATTTTGGTCAACTTCTTCTACCCCTTGTTCAGGATGTATGCGGCCTTGTTCTGGCAGCCAGCGCTAATAAAGGGAAAGTAAAGATTGACCATCTGATAAAATGGATGAGTGAGAATTATAATTCGGACATTTCTCTTGAAACCATGGCCACCTATATCGGATGCAGCCCAGCTTATACAAGCAAACTATTTAAAAAAGAAACAGGATGCGATATCATCACATATTTGTCTGGTCTGCGCATTGAACACGCGAAAGAACTACTCTGCACAACACAAATAACTATTGCTGAAGTAGCAGCCTTTGTAGGCTTTAATAATCAACAGACTTTTATACGTAATTTTAAAAAACTGACCGGTCTGACTCCCACTGAATACCGTAGTCTCCCAGATGGCTTACATATATCTGAGGAATCCTGACACATTGACCTATACTGCATTGCCTGTTGAGTAATTTTTCAGGTACATTAAAAAGAAATCCCGAAGAGTTTCCGCTCTCCGGGATTTCGTTCTGTTACATTTTTCAAGTGGTATAGTATACTTTCTCTACTGATATGATAATACATCAATATATGATGCCTCAAAATCATATTTGCTTTTGTTCTGAATTCAAAATATACTCTACTATCTCATCTTACTCCACCCAAGCCCCATCACTCCCCACATAATGCCCATCCGGCGTAGTGGTGTTAGTCAGCATGGCACCGTCCGGTCCCAGATAGAACCACAGACCATTCTCATCTACCTTCTCCCACTGGTTCTTTGCCATGGCTCCGTTGGAGCGCAGGAAATACCAGATTCCGTTGATCTGTCTCCATCCCTTAGCCATATAGGAGTTGGAATCAATCCAGTAAGAAACCCCGTCCAGTGTCAGCCATTCATTGACCGCCTTGGAGCCGTTGTCCTTCACGTAATACCATCCGGTGGCATCCTGGACCCATCCCTGGCCGGCTGCGGTCCCCGGACCGCTGTTTCCTGTGCTGTTTGTTCCTGTATTGTTCGTTGCTGTATTATTCGTCCCTGTACTGCTGTTTCCCACGGTCCCATTGCCTGCATTTCCAGTGCTGCTTGGGCCTGTCCCGCTGCTGTTTGAACTGCCCAGAGCCCCTGCCTTGGCCAGTTCAAATCCATAGTCAAACATGGACTTAGTATCCGTGTAGTGGGTGGATTTAGCCTTCATGACTACCGCGATCAGCCTTACCCCATCTTTTTCCGCTGCTGTCACAAGGGTGTTGCCTGCCTTGGAGGTATAGCCGGTCTTTCCGCCGATCACCCCTTCATAGTATCTGGAATCGCTGGGGTTGAGCATCTTGTGTCCAATGGACACGGTAAGCCCGGACGGGTTCTTAATGGTGGCGGGCAGACTGTATGTACGGGTAGAGGCAACGGTCTTTACAATATCATTCTGAAAAGCAGCCCTTGCAATCAGCGCCATGTCATGGGGCGTTGTGTAGTGGTTGGAGTCATTAAGCCCATGGGGATTTGTAAAATGTGTATTGGTACACCCCAGGGCAGCCGCTTTGGCGTTCATTTTCTCGGCAAACTGGGCATTGCTGCCTGCCACATGCTCGGCCAATGCATTCCCCACCTCGTTGGCGGATTTGAGAAGCAGGGCATACAGGCACTGGCGGACGGTCATCACATCCCCCTCCGTCATGTTGATGGATACCGCACCCGACTCCAGATTGGTGGTAGCAGTGGCAGAAAATGTAACCTTGTCGTCCAGCCCGCAGTTTTCAGCCACCAAAAGAGCTGTCATAAGTTTGGTGATGCTGGCCGGATAATACTTGGTTTCTCCGTTTTTGGAAAACAGGACGTTTCCGGTGGCCGCCTCCATAAGGACCGCACCCTCAGCCGCAACCACCGGCTGCTGGATCGCGGATGTGTCCACAGTACCGATATTTCCTGTTACGTTATTTCCTGTTGTATTATTTCCCGTATTTCCCTGGCTTCCGGTCCCCGGCGCCCCTGGGCTTATCCCATTCCCGGCCTCTGTGGGAGAGGCGCCGGATGAGGGCTGTCCGGCTGTGTTGTCAGCAGCAGGTCCGCTGGAAGATACCGTGCCTGCATCCCCGCTGCCCGATGGTCCCTGGTTGGACGCAGGGCTTCCCGACTGTCCCCCTGACTGGACGGATGCCACCTGGCTTTCCTCCAATGGGGCGATAACCACGGGGTTTGCGTACACTGCCGTGCTCATCAGCAGGGCGCAGCTTGTACATATACATAAAAATGATTTCCATTGTTTTGATCGCATCTGGCTACCTCTCCTATCACATATATCCTCTGAAAAACAAAATAAGTACACCGTCCTGTGCAGGAAGCATATGAAATGCCGTCCACAGGACAATGTACTAATCAGTATACCATACTTCCAGGTTACAAAAAACAACTATTTCTGACGATAAACTTACAAAAAAGTTATTATTTTTTAAATACCGTATATCCGTTTTTCTCCCGTTTTTTTGTCTTGTACAAAGCCAGGTCGGCATTTTTATATAAGGTTTCAAAATCCATGCCTGATCCAGGATAGATTGCAATTCCCACACTGGCGGAGACATTGCATTTCCCTGCCTCCGTGGTAATGCAGGTATGCAGGTCCGCAACCAGCTGCTGCACCTTCTTTTCAAGGCTCTCCATGCCTGTAAAGGGAATGAATACGGCAAACTCGTCTCCTCCGATCCGCCCCACAATATCGCCCTCCCTGAAATGGGACTGGATGTTTTGTGCAAACTGGGAAATGACAAAATCACCGGCGGAATGGCCCAGTGTATCATTGACATGTTTAAAATTATCAATATCCAGAATAAGGAAGGCATAGGAGCTGCCCGGTTCCGCCCCCTTCACCTGTTCGCTGATCATCTCCTCTGTTGCCGCCTTGTTATATAGCCCTGTCAGCGGATCACTCTGCATCTGCTCAAACAGCTTTGTTTCCTGCCGCTTCACCTCATCAATATTCTGGCGGTAGATCGTCATGCGCACGGAATTGTCCTCGCTCCAGAAATAGATGCAGGCCATAATCCGCATCCAATAATAGTCGCTTCCATTATTGGTGATCATAAAGTCATAGGTAAGGCTCTTAACGCCTTGGGAGTATGCTTCCATCACATGTTCCGGGGAAAATGTGTCCACATAGCCCCGGCGGTATTCCTCTTTGATCTGTTTATCCGCAATTATGTTCAGCGCTTCACTGTAAGGCGTTTTAACCGGTACTCCCAGGCTCTCAAAGTACCGCTCCGTGTTCTCCCCCACTGCGCAGTTGTGGGTAATGTCCAGCTCATAGATATTCTCGTACAGCTCTTTTGCCGCGTCCTGGCGTATCTTATTATATTCCCGCTCACGGGCAGTTGTAAGTTCAATGATCTGGGCATTGTACCGGCGGATCACCGTGGTGATGGTGAACAGGACCCCTGCCACGATCATCAATATGACCGCAATCCCCTGTTCCAGGGATTCCTTCATGTGCCGGTTCAGGTCTGTGGTATCATTCTCCACCAGAAGATACCAGTCCAGGTTCTCAATGTAACGGGATACCATATACCCCCTGCTCCTGTCGGCTGTATGCCAGAAAGTCTGCATCTCCTCCCTGCCTGAAAGCAGCTGATCCCGCATATCATCATAACTCCCATCATCAAACAGGTTCACCGGCTCATAGGACGTGTGATGGGTGGATATCTCCACCACACCGTTCTCATCCGCCAGTCGGGCCCGGACATTAAATTCATCCTCATAGCTTTTTAGCAGTTCCTGGAGATAATCCACCCTGAACCCCACACCCACAACGCCCATCACGGTTCCATCTCGGTCCTTGATCTTACAGTTGATGAATATGGTGATCTCATTGTCGCCGGCCTCATCATTATCGATATTCAGGGAATATTCATGAGGATCTGCAATAAAATCATAATACCATGTATTCTCCGGATTCCCCTGTTCCAGTACCCGGTCCAGTCCATTAAAATGATAATAACGGCCTGTCTGGGCGGAGACAAGGAATACGGAATCATAGGCATATTTTTCCCTGTAGGCATACAAATAGTCCCGCATGCTTTTGATAAATGTCTCATCCTCCATACGCGATTGTTCTTCTGCCAGAAATTCCTTTAAAAGACTGTCATTGGCCATGGTAAGGGAGACATTTACCGGTTTTGTAAAAATAGAATCGATCTTATAATAAATGCCCTCGGACGCCAGGTCCGTTACATCCTCCACATCCTTTTCAAATACCCCGATGTTGGCACGGTAACTGGTTATGGACGTAACTGCAAATCCCAGTATAATGATGGTACACACAAAAATATTGGTACGCAGTAAAATATTATTCTTCACACTCATGCTCCCCTCACCCTGACGTCCCTTTTTCCGAAGGATCAGGCTGGATACTCTTGATTACACTCCTATTCATGCTTATGCCCCTGCATGCACCCTTAGGAATGCCCCTGCATACCCCCCTGGGGATGTCCCTCCAGATATCCCTTTAGAAGTTCCAGTTCATCCATGTACAGGCAATTGGGCAGCGCGGCCTCCCTCACAGCTTCCATGCACTCATCTAGGCCCATCCACATAACGCTTTCCACCTCTTCCTCCTGGAGCTTAAGGTTCTCAGCCTCCACCGGCCTGCGGTATACGTATACATGGCTGTACTCACTGTCCTTAAACATGCTGCCGTAAAATTCTTCTTCCATATAACCTGTATGGATGCCTGCAAATTCCAGGTCCTCCTGCGATGCCTCAATACCCAATTCCTCCTTAAGCTCCCTGAGAGCGGTGGGAAGGAAACCGTCCCCTGCCTGGACATGTCCCGCGGAGGAGATATCATAACACCCCGGATAGGAATCCTTACATCTGCTCCGCTTCTGGAGCAGCAGGTCGAAACCGCCATAGGGCCCCTTGCGCACGATCCAAATATGGGCAGTCCCATGGATATCACCGTCCAGATGGACCATGGTCCTCTCCCTTACCCTTCCGGTCCTCTCCCCATGGTCATCCAGTATATCAAAGAGCTCCATCCTCTGCCCGTCAAGGGCTGCTTCCACCAGACAATCGTTATGGTAGGACAGTTTCAGTGAAAAAAACGGCCTGTCCTCATTCATCAGGCGGAAGAAGATCTTATCCCCCTCCCAGAGGTTCAGGCCCAGCACATCCTCCTTCTTTACCCATTCCAGCACGCCCTCGTTGCAGGAGATCATTTCCCCCTCATATTTGTCCGCAGTATACAGACACATGTACTCGGTATCCCAGCCGTCTGCCATGAAAGTGATCAGCCCCCTAAATCTCCATGAAGTGAGGGTCAGCCCTGTCTCCTCCCTCACTTCCCGCAGCAGGCACTCCTCCGGGCTCTCATTATGTTCAAAATGGCCTCCCACACCGATCCATTTATCCTTATTCACATCATGCTTTTTGCTGACGCGGTGCAGCATAAGATATGCGCCGTCCTTTTCTATATAACAAAGCGTGGTCATCCTGGCCTCTGTTCTCATCGCCTTATCTTCCTTTCTCATAAAAATACCCGCCGGAACAAATACGTCCCGCCGGGTATCATTATATACCATTCAAGGTTATTCTTCAATTGAATAGTTTGGAGCCTCTTTTGTAATATGAATATCATGAGGATGGCTTTCCTTCAAAGAGGCAGCGGAGATCTTCACAAATCTGGCTGTTTCCTGAAGGGTGGGGATATCGGATGCGCCGCAGTATCCCATGCCGGAGCGAAGTCCGCCCAGAAGCTGGAATACGGTGTCCTCCACCAATCCCTTGTACGCCACACGGCCTTCCACGCCCTCAGGCACCAGTTTCTTGGCATCTGACTGGAAGTAACGGTCCTTGCTTCCGTTCTCCATGGCTGCGATGGAACCCATGCCGCGGTATACCTTATACTTACGTCCCTGATACAGTTCAAATGTTCCCGGGCTCTCATCGCATCCTGCAAAGATGCTTCCCATCATACACACGCTTCCGCCTGCCGCAATTGCCTTTGTCACATCGCCGGAGTACTTGATCCCTCCGTCTGCGATAATGGGCACGCCGTATTCCTTCGCCACCTTATAGCAGTTCATAACAGCTGTAACCTGGGGCACGCCAATGCCTGCGACCACACGGGTGGTACAGATGGAGCCGGGTCCGATCCCAACCTTCACACAGTCAGCGCCTGCCTCGATCAGATCTTTGGTGGCCTCTGCGGTAGCCACATTGCCTGCCACGATCTGCAGGTCCGCAAATGCGTCCTTGATCATCTTTACGCAGCGGATCACATTAGCGGAATGACCATGTGCGGAATCCAGCACGATCACGTCCACTTTTGCCTTTACCAATGCCTCTACCCTCTCCAGTACATTGGCTGTGATACCCACGGCAGCGCCGCACAGAAGACGCCCCTGTTCGTCCTTTGCGGACAGCGGGTACTTGATCTGCTTCTCAATATCTTTAATTGTAATAAGCCCTTTTAAGTTAAAATCATCATCCACAATGGGAAGTTTCTCCACCCTTGCCTTGGCCAGGATCGCCTTGGCCTCCTTCAGGGTAACGCCTTCCTTTGCAGTGACCAGGTTCCTGGTGGTCATGCACTCCCTGATGGGGCGGTCAAAATCCTCCTCAAACTTCAGGTCACGGTTGGTAATGATACCAACCAGCTTCTTACCCTCTGTGATCGGTACGCCGGAAATACGGAACTTTGCCATCAGATCATTGGCATCCTTTAATGTGTGCTCGGGTGAAAGGTAAAATGGGTCTGTGATAACGCCGTTCTCCGAACGCTTTACGCGGTCCACTTCCTCCGCCTGATCATCTATGGACATATTCTTATGGATCACACCGATACCGCCCTGTCTGGCCATGGCAATCGCCATGCGGTGCTCTGTAACCGTATCCATGCCGGCGCTCATTAACGGAATGTTTAATTTAATCTTCTTGGTCAGGTTTGTTGTCAGGTCTACCTGGTTGGGAATCACTTCTGAATAGGATGGTACCAGAAGTACATCATCAAAGGTTATGCCTTCGCCGATTATTGTACCCATTTTAAAGTTCCTCTCTTTCTGCGTGTTTGAATTGAATTTGTTTTGCAAGAAACTTATCCTCAGTGGACAAGGGAACACACGGTTTTGCACCACAGATTTGCGGTTCTGCCGCGTTACTGTCACTGAGGGTATCTGTAAGATAGTGCTTGAACTGTCTCTTTCTTATTAGTATCTAATACTAGCAAATTTTATCATGCTTGTCAAATCAAATCAAATGGAATCATTCATTCATTTTACTTATAGGCCTCAATCAGCCTTTCTAATATTATTTCCCCTGTTTTACGATTGGCTTCCTGATGGAAAGAGACTTATCTTCCCTCTTGACAGATCTGTCTATACATAGTATATTGTATATATAGAGTATATACAATAAAAACATTAGGCACAGATGGCCAGTTAATGGCACGGAGGCAAAGCAGTGAATATCATTATCAGTAACTCCAGCGGAAAGCCCATCTACGAGCAGATAACATCCCAGATCAAGAACATGATCATCAGCGGCCAGCTCAGTGCAGGTGATCCCCTTCCAAGTATGCGGGCCCTTGCAAAGGAGCTGCGGATCAGCGTGATCACCACCAAGCGGGCATACAACGATCTGGAGCAGGAAGGCTTTATTGAAACAATAACAGGCAAGGGCAGTTTTGTGGCGGCCAAGGATACGGAGGTCATCCGGGAAGGAAATCTGCGGATTGCCGAGGAGTATCTTGCCAAAGCCGCGGAACTGGCCAAGAAAAGCGGTATTCCGTTAAAGGAACTGTTGGAAGTGCTGGAGCTTATTTATAATGGAGAGTGAGGAGACGTCCATGGAGAATGCGATCAATATCAGAGGTCTTTCCAAAACATACAAAGACTTTTCCCTGAAAGATGTGAATCTTTCCCTGCCCAAAGGCTCCATCATGGGTCTGATCGGTGAAAACGGCGCCGGAAAGTCAACCACGATCAAGGCCATGCTGGACCTTGTCCGGCGTGACAGCGGAACCATTGAGATCCTTGGGAAGGATCTGGATACCAGTGGAAAAGAGATCAGGGAGCAGATCGGAGTCATCCTGGGTGAGAGCCATTTTCACGAATTTCTCAATGCCATCCAGGTATCCAACATAATGAAACGGGTCTATGGCAGCTGGGACCAGAACCTGTTCTTAGATTATTTAAAGACATTTTCCCTTCCGGAGAAAAAGAAGATCAAGGAATATTCCAAGGGAATGATGATGAAACTATCCATTGCAGCCGCACTGAGCCATCATCCCAAGCTTCTTATCCTGGATGAGGCTACCAGCGGCCTGGACCCCATTATCCGGGATGAGATCCTGGATATCTTCTTTGGATTCATCGAGGACGGGGAGCATTCCATCCTGATCTCCTCCCATATCACCAGCGACCTGGATAAGGTAGCCGACTACATTACCATGATCCACGATGGTGAGATCCTGTTTTCAGAAGAAAAGGATTTTCTTATGGATGACATGGGCATCATCAAGTGCGGGGCCGGGGACCTTAATGAGCTTAAAGGCCTGGATATCGTAGGGGTCCGGCACAATGCCTATCAGGCAGAATGTCTGGTCCGCAGCAGACAGGAAGTCAGTGAGCTTTACCCGGATCTGATCATTGACCGGGCCAACATCGAAGAGATCATGTTATTTTATATAAGGGGGCAAAAACAATGATGGGACTGCTGATAAAAGATTTATATTGTCTGAAACAGAATGGCAAAAGCCTGATGTTTATTTTGCTCATATGGGGGCTGGTCTTCCTTCCCAGGGATGACGGGGGACTGATACTCATATCACTGTGCATGATGGTAAGCGCCATGCATATCTTCACTCTGGCCTCCTATGATAAGCAGGCCCGGTGGGATACCTACGCCTTAAGTATGCCCCTGACCAGGGCAAATATGGTTCAGGAAAAATATATCATGTCCCTGTTGCTCCTTGTCATGTCCGCGGTTGTCTCCACGTTTGTGGTCGCAATTGCCTGGCTGATCCGCACAGGAGGAATGGAACCGGATTTTATTCCTTCCATAGCCGCCACCCTGGCTGTGGGCGCGGGCATTTCCCTGTTCTACACTGCCCTTTCCCTGCCCCTGTCCATGTGGCTGGGCGTGGAAAAGGCCCGCTACATCCCCAGTGTGCTGTTCGCCCTCATCTTTTTTACAGCCGTCATCATGGTTAGAAGGGGAAGCCACATAGGGCTGCGGGCAGACCATCTGATCGCATTCGGCCTGGGGGCTCTTATCCTGTCCGTGGCCCTGTTTATCATCTCCTATTTTATCTGCCTGTTCATCTACGGGAAAAAGGAGTTTTAACCCGCAATAATTACAGCCTGCATACGTGCAAAATCCGGATCACCCCGGAATGGAAAAGGGCGGTATCGGTACTGATTCCTCAGTATGGATACCGTCCTTCTTTTAATCTGTCACATATCATATGGTTTATACCACCACTTTGCGCGGATATGCCCTGCGCATGGCCCCGATCATCTTCTCATTGGGCTCAAACAGAACCTTATAGTTCTCAGCGCCCTTCTGGTACATCATGGCATAGACCTTGGCGTCCCTGCGGCCCGAGGAAAAATCCTTTATCTTGGCTCCCTGTCTCTCATAATCCTTGAGCACAAAGGAATCTGCCGGAGCCACAATCTGAACATCCTCCTTGTCACAATCAAACACCCTTTTCCTTCTGGCCCTTCCCATAATGCGGTCCACGGACAGACCTCCCTCAGCAAAAAGGTATTCATACTCCACGCTCATGTTAAGAAATACAAAATAGGTGGCAGCTCCCACTGCCAGCATGATGATTACACCCAGAACTGTCTGCAGCGCTGTCAGCACAGAAAAAATACAGAGCACGATCATCAGGATCTTTACAGGAACAGCGTAGCCCGGATCTTTTCTCTTTACCAGCCACTCCACATAATTGTCTTCACTCATATGGTCTCTCCTTTTATCATTTTGCATACTCCCCATTATACAATATTTCTCTGTATAATTCCAGAGCGTGTTTGAAAATTGCATTCTAAGGCATTTCTCTGAGAAATGTAATGATCCGTTCCATGTTTTCCACCGTTTTCCGGTTAATGAAATGTTCAATTTTCTCCACCTGTTCCAATTCGCAGTCTGTGTGGTTCAGAGCACAGAAAAAATCATGGAGCACCCGGTGGCGGTGAAGCAGATAGCGCCCTGCCTCATGCCCCTTATCCGTAACCATGATGCTTCCGTATTTCCTAAAATCAATATATCCCCCTGTTCTCAGGTTATCCAGCATCTTGGAGGCGGAGGAAGGGCGCACATGGAGGCTTTGAGCCAGCAGGCTCACCCGGATGGGGAGTCCCTCTTCCTCCATGCGGCAGATCATTTCCAGATAATCCTCCATGGAGGAGGTCAGCTGGTCCCCACTGGACCGTTCGTATCCCTTCAATGTATAGAACCCTTCATTTCCCAGATCGAATCCATTATTTTCATGATTTATATCCTTGTTTGTAACCAAAGTCCACCTCCTGCAATACACTATGAGTAAGAAAATGTTTCCTTATCCTAATTTATTGCGAGGTATTGTAATTATGAAAGAATTTCATTGTCTGAATGATATAAAGCCCGGTCAGAGGGCGCGCATCAAGGAGCTTACCGCCAATGGGAGCATCCGCAGAAGGCTTTTGGATATTGGTCTGGTAGAGGACACAGAGGTGGAGTGCCTGGGAAAGAGCCCTCTTGGAGATCCCTGCGCCTACCTGATCCGGGGCGCCGTCATTGCCATACGTTCTGAGGATTGCAGGAATATCCTGATTTATGAATAATCATCTAAAAAAATTTAAAGGAGTATTAAAATGGGGCTGACCAAACAATCTGTCGGAATGGGCGCTGTCGATTCCGGTTTGGAGATCAAAAAACAGACACCTGAAGATAAAGTCATTGCCATAGCGGGTAATCCAAATGTTGGAAAGAGCACCCTGTTCAACAACCTGACCGGCATGAACCAGCACACGGGAAACTGGCCGGGCAAAACCGTAACCAATGCCCAGGGGTACTGCAAAACCGGAAAAAACGGGTATGTCCTGGTGGATATTCCCGGAACCTATTCCCTCATGGCCCATTCGGCCGAGGAGGAAGTGGCCCGCAATTTTATCTGCTTTGGAAAAAGCGATGGTGTAGTAGTGGTCTGCGATGCAACCTGCCTGGAACGGAATCTGAACCTGGTCCTCCAGACCATGGAAATATCGGACCGGGTCCTTGTATGCGTAAACCTGCTGGATGAAGCCGCGCGCAAGAACATTACCATTGACCTGGATCTGCTCTCCGAAAAACTGGGCGTGCCTGTGGTGGGCACGGTTGCCAGAAAGAAAAAGAGCCTGGAACGTTTTCTGGCAAAACTGGATGAACTGGTAGGGCAACCGGCAGCGGACCAGGCGGATAATCTGCCGGATGATCCGATCTCTGATCCGGCAGATCATCCGATAAATGATCCAATCGCTGACCCGGAGGATGATCCGATGGAGGATTTGGTGGATGACCTGATGGAAGATTTTATGGATTCCCCGGCGGACGATCCGGCGGACGATCCCCTGCCCAAGGATCCGGCGGGGAAATCTGAGGATGACCCAAGCGCCCAGTCCATGGAATCCTCCATGGCGGTCCCCATCATCAACACCGGCGGATCCGGCCATTTTCAGATCCAATATTCCCCCATCATAGAGCAAGCCATCTCCATGGCGGAGCCGGCAGTAAGGGCACAGGTGGGAGGAAAGCTGAATTCCAGATGGCTGACCTTAAAGCTTTTGGACAGCGATCCCTCCCTTATGAAGGAGCTGAAGGAATACCTGGGAGAGAATATACTTGAGAAGCCCCAGGTGGCCCAGGCCCTGGAGCAGGCTAACGGTCATCTGGCCAAATACGGTGTTACAAGGGAAATCCTCAAGGACCGCGTGGTAGCTGCATTGGTGGCCTCTGCGGAAAAGGTATGCCGGGATACGGTTCATTTTAACAAAAACGGCTACAACGAAGGGGACAGGAAGTTAGACCATGTACTCACCAGCCGCTTTACAGGATATCCTGTGATGATCGGAATGCTGGCTGTGGTGTTCTGGCTGACCATCACCGGAGCCAATTATCCGTCTCAGATGCTGGCCGATGCGCTGTTTAGGGTCCAGGACCTTTTGACAGAAGCATTTATGGCCATGGGCGCTCCCCAGTGGCTCCACGGCCTGCTGATCCTTGGAGTGTTCCGGGTACTGGCATGGGTGGTATCCGTAATGCTGCCCCCCATGGCGATCTTCTTCCCCCTGTTCACCCTGTTAGAGGACTCCGGCTACCTGCCCAGGATCGCCTATAATCTGGATAAACCATTTAAAAGCTGCCATGCCTGCGGCAAGCAGGCTCTTACCATGTGCATGGGATTTATAAACTTGTTATTTTTTCTATAATATAGTATGAAAAGTTGGTATCACAAGCAGGCGATCCCAGTCAATCTCACGCTGTGATTTGCCTGGCATATCTTCTTCCCGTTTTTTATTCATCTTCACTACACCTTATTATACCAGACAATTCAAAATCTAAAAAATGACAAAAATAGAACCTATTGCAATTGATAGATTCTTATTATTTTTTTAATTACTTGGTGTTAATTTAACCTTTATATCATTTATTTCTAAAATATCACCCTCATTCATAATCAAATTATTGAATGAACGGATATATAATTTATCGTTAAGTTCTTGCAAATCGTCATATGTTGCTATTTCTTGACCCATTATTTCATTTATTCCCATGTCTGAATCATAAGGATTAGTTTGGATATTCCCATTTCCTTCAATCCAAGTGACGTTATAAGTACCAGGATCAAAATCATCACCAGCGGTATAAAGTCCATATCCAAGTTCGATCTCATCAAGTTCCTGGTTTCTGGGTTTGAGTCCTGAAACAAGTCCATCTTCACACCCTGCTGAAATTTCTTGTGTAGAAGTAACGGTAAGAATAGTTCCTTCACATAATGGAATATTGTTTAATTCCTCTGTCCCAAAATTCTCTATTCCGATATCAGAACTCGCTTGACTTTCAGAATCAAAGATTTCGTTTATACTTCCATCATTTGAAATTAGATTTCCACTACCCTTTTTACTAAAAAAGCTATATGTACCAATTGGAATATCTATTCCAACTATGTAATGTCCAGCAGTCAATGTTGTTGTAAAAACCTCTGTCTCAATGGCTGATTCAATACTTTCTGAATTTTCCGTCACATTATAATCCTGAATAGGAATAGAGACAATATTATTACCACCATTACTATGAGTAATATAATACTTAAATACAATGCCTATTCCAGCTAGAATAACAAGCAGAAAAATCACAATTAAATATTTCTTCTTTTGTAATAAAATTTCACTAGAACTAACCTCTTTTTGTCTTATCTTTAGATTAGGAAAATTTTCATGTATTAGCCCAATCGTCCTTTTGATTTTTTCATTATTTAGTTTGTCCTTGTATTCAAATTGTGTTATTTTGCCAGATAAGTCAATAAATTTAACATATCCACTCTGTCCTTGGGCACAGTAACGATAATCGATCCTTTTTAAATCCTCATATTCTATGGTGATTTTATTACCCCAGAATGTAATTATATTACATTCAGTTTTGCCTATGTATAACTCTTTTTGTTTTCCCTTTATGCTCACTAACTTCCCCTCCCCAAAATATATTACCATAATAGCCCAATCGGATGAAAAAGTAAATAGAGATGGCTATTCGACCTGTTATAGCATTTCAAGGCTCTTAGAAAATAGCAATTTAGATAGTAAAGTAGACATCAATGATATCCAAAAAGGATCTACTAAAGGCATATCCTGCGCCGCAAATACCATAACCGAATTAACCATTACATTTCCCAGGGCTTTTAATTCTGCGCCTAAAGTTGTTGTAAGCTTTTATAGCGATACAAAGCTCGCAAAATATGGAATGTTGACACCCATGGTTTGTAATGTTACAGCAATCAGTTTCATGGTTAGAATTGCTAATGCTTCTGATACCGGACTTAACCCAGCAATATACTGGATAGCCAGAGGATGATCATTTGTACTGCGACTATTACTGTATACGTATTAACGCATAATTTTTGTTATCGCTAAAGCTAAAGGTGATTTTAAGCCCATCTTTTTTTGCCGTCACCCCGGTTACGTTGTGGGCCGTATAGCTTACCGATTCAGCAAATCTGGCAATCACAAAAAACCCCGTCAAAGAAAACAACATGAACAAGGAGTAATTTGGGTAAGGCGTGGCATCAAAGGTCAATGTTCCACCGGCGGCTATGTAGGATCCAGTAAAGGGGGTAATAACCTCATACGGTTTCTTCGATAAATTGCTATTTTCAATCTTTGCTCGATAATCTTAGAGGTGATATGGCAAAAAAATCTTATATTATTTACATGTGTTATATAATCTAAACAGCCGGGGCATACTAACCTAAAACGAGAGGTGATCACTATGCCAGCAGCGCACAAGGGAGCAATAAGTTTTGGGCTTGTACACATTCCTGTAGCATTACACACAGCTACACAGGACAACGATATACACTTTAATCAGCTTTGCAAGGAGGACGGGTCCCGGGTAAAGTATAAAAAAGTCTGTGCCAATTGCGGCAAGGAAGTAGGCACACAGGATATAATTAAAGGGTTTGAGTTTGCGCCAGGTCAATATGTGACAATGACTGATGCAGATTTTGAGAAAGCCAAAACCGAAAAGGACAAAACAATCCAAATCCTACATTTTACAGATATCCACAACATACGTCCCATCTATTTTGATAAAACGTATCATGCAGTTGTTGAGGCTGGCGGGGATAAAGCCTATGAATTACTCCGCAAGGCCATGTTAGATGAGGGTAAGGTGGCGATAGCCAAGACTGTAATGGGGCAATCAGAAAAGCTACTCTGTTTGATTCCTACGCCAAAGGGGATGCTTGTTGAAACTCTATTTTTTGCGGACGAAGTGAAAGAAATTCCCAAGGAACCAGCGCACCCAGAATTGCAGCAGCAAGAACTGGATATGGCAAAGATGCTTATTAACTCCATGGACAAAGAGTTTGAGCCAGAATTGTATCATGATGAATACCAAATAAAGCTAAGGCAAATTATAGAAGCTAAAATAAACGGTCAGGAAATTGTTAATGCACCAACAGAGCATCAGGACAATGTTATTGATATCATGGAGGCACTACAGCGTAGCCTTGCGCAGGTATCAGACAATAAGCCTCCGACCAAACGTAAACCACGCAAAAAGGCTGCAACAGCATGATGGACCTCTTTGACAGTAAAAATATTAAACCAATGCTGATTGGAAAAGAGATGGCTCCATTTGATGATCCAAACTATATCTATGAGTTAAAATGGGACGGAGAACGGTGTGTGGCCTATTTGGAGCCAGGGAAGCCGCCTGAGTTACGCAACAAACGTAACGTCCGTATGCTATCCAAAGTACCAGAGTTGGCAGAAATCAGTAAGCAGGTCAAAAAACGTTGCATTTTGGATGGAGAACTTTTTATCCTTAAAGATGGACGTCCTGACTTTTCCTTGATCCAGCGCCGCAGCCTTATGTCAGACCGGTTTAAAATCGAATTAGATTCCAAACATAATCCTGCTACATTTTCGGCCTTTGATATCTTGTACTATGACTGTCAGGAAACCATGCTCTTACCATTGATGGAACGCAAAGCTCTACTTGACAAATCTATTACAGATGGTCCCCGTATGGCCATCTCACGCTATGTGGATGGACAGGGTACACCACTTTTTGATTTTGCTATAGAAAGGGAACTGGAAGGAATAGTTGCAAAGGTCAAAGACAGTATCTACATCCAAGAAAAAAGGACCACAGACTGGATAAAGATGAAGGTTATGATGGAGAATGATTATGTGGTATGTGGATATATCCTAAAAAGCAACCACATGACCAGTATTGTCCTGGGACAGTACCGGGGCAATACATTAATCTATAAAGGCCACGTTACCATGGGTGTCAGCGGGCAGGCGTTTGATATCATCTCCAGACATTCCACGCTTCCTGCTGCCCCATTTATCGCATACCCGGCAGGCCACGGTAATGACCGGGCCGTCTGGCTCTCTCCAGATCTTGTGTGTATAGTCAAGTTTATGCACCGTACAAAATCTGGAGGGATGAGACAGCCGGTATTCAAAGGATTACGTTTTGATAAATTGGCAAAAGAATGTATTGAAAATGTTTAGGCGGGCCCGGTCATCCGGTACCCGCCATTCACTCACTTCCCACGTTCTTCCTGGATCCTTCTCCAAATCCTCTCAAATTCATCCGGGGCTGGCTTCGGGATCACATCATCTGGAATGTGTTTCTCCGCCCATTCATACTCTTTCAGCAATTCCTCTTCGTCAAATTCTTTTTTCATAATTTAATCCCCCCTCGTTACATATTTTAGGCCAAATTAGAGTAAATTTCAATAGGCCAATACAGACTAAATTATAATGCCTGTATTGGAGGATAATTATGAGATTGGACCGACTACGGGATTTGCGGGATGACAAAGATCTGACACAACAAAATGTCGCTGATTATTTACACATAAATCAACGGACTTATTCCAGATATGAGAATGACCAACGGATGATACCGTTCCAGATTCTGTCTGCACTTGCTGACTTGTATGACACCAGCGTTGACTATTTGCTAGAACGAACTGACATTAAGGATCCCTATCCCCAAAAGAAGAAGTAACACAGACAGCGAGGAATAATCCCCGCTGTCTTTTTATATACCCACCACCCAATCCACCCTACCTTATTAAAACTCCCCTATACGCTGCTCCCCGTCAGGTGCCACATACATTGCACACTCCAGTGGATGGCCATACTCGGGTTCAAAGTAATACCATTTGCCATCAACCTGGTGCCAATCCGTCAGAGCATATCCATCCGAATTAAAATAGTACTTATGATGATTGATGGTCTGCCAGCAGGACTTATGATAATCCGTGGTGCTGTATGCATACCACCAGCCGTTAAGATCATGGTGCCATCCAATCTCATACGTGGGTGCCATCTTAGCCGCCACATCCCGTTTAAACTGCTCCCAGGCATCCGGGTGATCCACAAACCACTTGGGGCATGCCTTCCGGGTTACGTCATAGTGCCTGATCAGACCGCCATGCAGTGGATCCAGGCCCCAGCGCTTGCAGATATCTGCGCACAACTCCACATAGGCTTTGTATGTGGCATCATTAAATTTGCCGGTGCTGTCTGGATGGCATGCCTCAATGCTGATTGTGTACGCATTGGCAGAGTTGGTGCACCAGCTTATCTCCTCTTCCGGGATCATCTGGATCACCTCGCCCTGCAGCCCAATGATGTAGTGGGCGCTGGCCTTGGTTGTGTGGGTGGTCCGCAGATTCTCAAAATAGTTCCGGTTGGCCTGGGCGCTTGTCCCTGGGTTGCCTATGTAGTGGCAGGCCACGGCAATTGTGCTGCCGCGCCTGGTTCCTGGTCTGTTGTAATTGCTTACGGTTAAAAATTGTTTGTCTATGATCATGTCGTACCTCCAATCAAAATAAGGCCCAGGGGATGCCTGGGCCTGTCCATCATGTAACAATCCGCTTAACCCTGCGGCGGGAGATGTATGGACCACCCCCTCTCAAACACCAGTCTTACCATCCAATTCTGGCAATCCTGCCACAGATGTAGCAAGTGATAATACACCCGCCAGGACAGATGCGGATGCAACCATAGGCCAATTGACATCACCCATAACTGTTGCTGCACCAACTGTTGCCACAAAAGTCTGCGCCATAGTTTTAACCGCCCTAACACCAGCAGCTCTTGCCCATTCTTTTATATCATATTTTCTCATTACTATTTCTCCCTTTCATTTTCAATGACTTTCAACCTGGTTTCATGATCCGCAAGCCTCTCATCCTGCTCATCGTTCTTTTCCCAAATGCGCCGGTGTGATTCGTGGTTATGTAATTCAAGGCTGGAAAAATCCTCGCCTAATGCATCCAGCTTCACAATCAGTTTCGTGATTGCTGTGTTTAGTTTGATCACAGGTGCACCAATAGCAATCGCTGTCGTAATCATTCCCACAACAATTGCTACAACCTCATATTTATCCACAGCATGTACCTCGCTTTTCCTTATTCTGTGGTGTTTGTCTCACCGGTAATCTCCTTGTAATCTGCCTCAGATAATTTACCGGCCGCCACCAGGGCCTTAATCCGGTCAATGTCCCACAGCCTCGGGTAATATTTCTGTGCTAATCCTTTCACATCCATGGTCTCACCTCCTTATAAATCGATACCGGCCATTATAGCCACAAAATCAACATCAGCCCTAAGTTTGTCCACCTGCGCCCCTACGCCCGGCTGTTCGAGTGTCAGCATTGCCACACGGCCATATACAGCCGCTGTTGTAACGGTACCGTCCTCCTCATACTGCTCCGGGGTAATAAGATAGTGATCATCAATGGACTTGGGGTTGCCCAACACGGTATAGCCATCATATACGGCCAGGATGCTGCCATCCTCATTGATGGTCTTAATCTGCTCCGTGGCAGCCGTGTCCTCAAAAACGGCCACGATATCCTCCACTGGTTCCGCTGCCAGGAAAATAAGTTGCAGTGTGCTGGGTGTGGAGGATGTGCCACCGATAACAAGCGGATACTCCTTACCATTTTTTAATCTGATTTTTTCATTCATAATTTTTCCTTTCCGCCCAGCCGGACATACCGGACGCCGGGCAATAAAATAAGCCCCAATAGGGACCTGATTAACAAGTTTCGTTCGTATTCAAAATAGCAATTTGGCGATGAAGTATGGCCGTATGCGCCAGCTTACATCCAGCGATAATCTTGACAACATAACGGATAATGGTATCTATTGGTACCCGACAGAGAGTGTGCCACAAAATGCGCCATACCAAAATGCCGCAGTTGTTGAGGTTATTGGATCAACAAGCGCGACCGGCGAAAAATTTCAGCGTGTTACGCGATATGGTGTTCCTGGAAAGTCTTCTTGGAGACCTCTTGGAGGAGGAAGCAATGGGTGGTTGGCATGGGCAGAGTCTCTCACAAATGCGGATTTTATATACGCCAATTCGGTTAGTGAGCTACTGTCTAAAATGGAGAGCAGACAAACAGCATGTACGTACACCTTACACGCTGGAAACGCTCTCGGAACCGCATTAACTGGATCCAATGCGTCCTGCACGGGCGTGATATCAAAATTGAGCGAGACAATGTACGATCTTATGTTCATGCAGGGGTCATACTTATGTACTGTCAGATTACAAAACGGAACTATATCCAGCCGGAGGAGAGTGGCAACAACGGAAATTTAAATGATCATCTAACAGCATAAGAAAAGCTACCAACATAATGTCCTGCTGGCCCAGGATTAGCAAGCATATTGTTTTCAAACACATAGCAGGGAACACTAATGGTATTGTCCTCCCACCCCTGCAATTTGCTATGGGCCATAATCTTAGCCGTTGGAAGCCCAGATACTATCAGGGTATTTAAGATTGTTATAGTTTTAAGAGTTAAATCAAAATCAACAAAGCATATGCCATTGGTGATCCGATAATAAACGGATCCAGATGATACCCAATCTGTATTAATGTTTGCTTGGGCAGACTGCGGATCTACTATTCCTTTGCTTGTCAAATTGCTATTTTGAGCATCAACGACCTGTTTAAAATATGCGCTCGATGGGACCTTAGTTGTGCTGGTACTCTCTGTCTGTGCAATATCAGTTTTCGCAAATAGTTTTGTCATAACTCTATCCGCAATGGCATCAATTAGGGTCTGTGTCATTAAACTTTCTCCCACATTTCCATTGACCCCTAATGTGTCTATTATATTTATCAGATCTGCGCTATTCGGACCAGCTGGGCCAACAGCCCCAGTCTCTCCCTTATCACCTTTTGGCCCCTGTGGCCCGGTTGCTCCTGTATCACCTTTTGGCCCCTTCGGTCCGGTTGCTCCTGTCTCTCCTCTGGGGCCCTGTGGTCCGGTTGCTCCTGCCTCTCCCGGTTCTCCTTTCGGTCCTTTAAAATTCCCCACAAATGCTTTTACCTCTGCCATACTATTTATCCTCCTAGAACCATATAAATATCTCCATTATCAGTCACCTCAAATTCCGGTGCTGTGCCCCCACTGTAATAGCACCATAAGTCTCCGTTTTGATCCCCTGCAAATGTAAAAAATCCATTTGCAGGCACAGTCACCCCACTGTCCCCTCTGTCTCCCTTGTCTCCCTTCTGCCCTGGCATCCCTTGTATCCCTTGCGGTCCAGCCGGTCCCGTCTCTCCCTTTTGCCCCTGTTCCCCTGCCGCTCCTGTCGGTCCCTGTGGCCCAACCACTCCTTGTATCCCTTGAACTCCCTGTTCACCCTTTTCCCCTTTTTCCCCTTTTGGCCCTGTATCCCCCTTGTCACCTTTTAACTGCCCTGTATCCAATAATTCCTGTATGTATGTTATAAGTTCCTCTGCATCATTTTTTATTTTATCAAATGCTGCAATGTATTCCCCAGCCGGAATAGCATCATTAAGCAGCGGATTGTATTTGCAAACAAACGAAAAACCACAGCTTGACTTTCTTCCATCTTCGTAAATTAGGGTAACAACGGTATATACCTCCCCCGGATCCTGTAATTCGCTGCCCTTTACAACGTATGCATATCTTCCACTTCCGACTTCCTTTTCCAAGTCTCCTTGGATTACACGCCCCCGGCTTGTCGCAAAAGTGATCATCGCTGATTGTGCATCATTAACATCATTTCCATTATTCTCTATCCTGATTAGGAATTTATCTTTCCCATAATCGCCCTGGCTCAATGCGATCCCTGTTTTTGTGACGGACCGCTGCCGGACACTTAGTACGATATCGTGTATTATCACTACATGTCACCTATCTTTCCAAGGATTACATATGTCCCTCCCACTCTGGCTAGAAGGATCTTATCCCCATAATCTGGTTTATATGTTGACAGACATTTGTACCGTTTATAACTCGCCCGATCCTCCCCCGAAAACATGACAAGTTTGTTTAGGTTCTCATCTACAAATGGGGCTATCTCACCTATCCTGAATGGAGATACTGCCTTTTTGTTATCCTCATAATCCTGATATCTATCCTGTGCTGATTCGTATATCATATCCTCATCACCTTCTTTAAAGTATGCTGCATCTTTTCCCCTACTCCCAGTTTCATCGACCATGCGTATTCAATATATTTGCTTGTTATACCAAGGTTATCATTCCTCAGATATATACAATTCTTATACTCATGGTGCGGCATCAGCGCGGTGGGAAGCGTCACATTGTCATTCACTTGCGACATTTCAATTGCTACTCTGCGTGTAAAGTCCTTTAAGGTTGCCAGATCGGCAATATCATCAACCGGTTCAACACTTACGATCTGTCTTCCTCTCCGCTGTACACTTAATGGGCTGTTTGAATCGTTATTTACGTATTTTGACATGATATATGTACTGTTCGCATCTGGGTTTTCTACGTATCTTATTACAACATTCGGTACATTGTACAAGTCATTTGACTGATTTGCTCCCGGAAGCACAAGACTTTTATCATCAGTCGAATATCCATACTCTGCCGCCCTCTGCTCTGGCTCAATGTATTTCTCAGATACCGCATTCCCCATCCGGTCAAAATGTATAGGAGTATAGTTTATCGCCCTCAGGAGCGAATTTATCACATCAAGCTTGCTTGTCCCTACCTCAAATTCCAAGTCTACCGATGTCCTCAGTTCTGATCCATCGATACTTGTCTTATTGATCCCTGCTGACATCAGCACATTTCGTACCTCATTCACATAAAGTGCCCCTGCCCTTATAAGCAGGCGTGTTGTCAGTTTATCTTCTTCCAGGATTATTGTTTTATCATAGCAGTCCGCATCTATATACACCTTACCGTTTTTGTCCTTCCTTGTTGGCGTGGTGATGATATAGATCCCTAATGGATGACGGATCCATGTCCCATCTGGAGCAAGTAGTTTAAACCACGGCATTACCCTTAGATCTGTATAATAACCTTGTATTCCCATTTCAGGGAATACAATCGATGCGGTTCCCATAATCGCTGCATCACTGTTAAAATTGATACTGCATTCAGCATCATCTAACATTGTTATCACTTTTTCTTCATTATTCAATAGTTCGTATTCAAAATCGATCGTCCTGTCACTTTCCAGCATTTTTAGTACTTGTGCATGGGTATAATCCCCATATGACATATCATACATAAGATATCCCCTCCTTGTGGTCCAGTTGCTCCATTGACAGGCTTACAATATATCCCCTGTCAAAAAAAGCACTTTCAGCATTGTATCCCGTTATGTCTACATACGATATGATGTCCCTTCCTCTCAAGCAATATATCCCATTTTTATCAATAATCTCTTCAATAATCCTCTCTTGATCCCCATATACAAATGCAGATATGGCCAATGTACGCTTCTTGAAAGTTCCTGCCTCTTTTATCGGATAATGTCTTCCCAGATAATTGATCAGGGCATTTGTATTTTCTCTTGTGATCCTAATCGGCACATATTCCGTATCGCTTGACAGCATAAGCCTTACACGCTTTGACATATCCCTGATTTCTGATATATAGTATCCATCATATCTAACATATACGTCATGTATTTTACTGTCTGCAATACCCCCTTGATAATATGCCCTTACAAAATACCTGTATGACCGTCCGCTTTTGACTTCATAGTCGTCATATGTATATCCAGCATTATTAAATGGGGGTTCGACAAAAGCGATGGGTACAAATTCCCCATCTTCCTCTGCGCGGTAAAGATAAAATGAATTGATATTCCCATTAAAATCCAACCTAACAAGATCATCATAGCTTTGGATCGATAACTCTGGGATGTCTGGCCGTTGGCAATTGATTGTAAATGGTTTAGATACCTGATCTGACCAAAGATCATAAATATTTGCAATCGACAATATCGCCGTATACACACCATTCTGCAATATGATGTTAGGTTTGTGCGAATCATCTATCCCACCAGATATGACACCACTGTCATAAATCTCTTTCCCATTCTGGATAATCTTGATCCGTGCGCTTGATTCTTCCGAACGTTCAGCCGCCCAGGTTATTTCTGTTAGTGCATCATTTTTCACGCCTGTGATGATGGGATTCCCCGGCCTTCCCACGACATAGTACTGCCCTGTCGCATAATCAGAAACCATCCCTACACTGTTATAAGTCCTTACCCTCCATTCCGCGATCCCATTTTTAAATGCGGATGCGTTCATAGTATGCTGCTGTGCATCTGATGATATGGATACCTCATTCCACGCGCTGTCTGCTTTCATTTTCCATCCGAAATCATATTTTTTCTGACCCGCCGAAAACCCAGCATTATACTTCCATTTGAAGGTCACGTTCCCGGAATTGGGAAGTATATCCCCATCCGGATATATGATTGATGGCTTAAAAGGTTTCGCATTCTCATGCGTTATCACAATATATGAGGGATTCCCTCCCTCTATTGTTGATACCTTGCATACATTTGTATCCTGCGTGCCTCCGGAACCAGAAGCCCACTGATCATGGTTGCTGTCTGCTAAAACGACAGTGAATGTCTGGTTTCCATTGTTCCCCACGACTAGATTCGTGATATCCATTGATATCCATTGATTATATACTGTGCTGAATACATCAATAACCTTCTCTTCACTTCCGCTCATCACATATTTATCCCCATACTTATTCTCAAAGGAATCATATGTATTGATGCTGACAGTTTCCCTTATGTCATAAAATTGTGTCTCAAATGTTACCCTTGGTTCCGCCTCTGTAACAAAAAAATACAATTTCGCTGATGTGATATCCTGATCGTATAATGCAGGTATCGCAAACTGCATAAGCCCAAAATATTCCCGGTATGTATCACCTCCATAATCGGCTCCGACCAGCATCCTGGATTCTTTAATCGCAAGGATCGTATTATTCCGGTAATTTTTATCATTAAAACATGTGACTGTAGTTGTTGCCATATCCTACATTCTTCCTTTCCCTGTTCTCAACGCAATCCTTTCATTATCCGCCATATCAATCAGCTTCTGTACACTGGATATCCGTTCTATATCTGCATTGATATTGATGATAAAGGTGTCTCCACTAGCCGACTTTGCCCGCTGGTTATTTATGATCCTACTCCCCCGAGGCAACTGTACAATCTCCGGCCCTTCCTCTCCAACCCAGGTTTCTCCGCCTTCAAAATAATCTGTTCCTCCAGCATTATAACGTGGCCTTGATACATTTTGAGTTGCTGCCCCAATGCTGCTGATGCTGGATGATACACTATCCATAGTCCTGTTAATGTCATCACCCTTTCCAATGATAACCCCAATAACGGACGCTAATGCGATCAATGCAGCAACAACCCCAATAATGATCCCCGTTGTTTTATATGTTTTAGCATCTACCCCCGCAAGCATGTCCGTAAACTTTCCAAACGCTCCAACCGTAGAATTCACCGCACTTACTGTTGATGAAATAACTACTATCATCCCCGTTATCGTCACAATCGTCTGCAATACTGGCGCCGGTATCGCTGTAACTGCCTGGAATAATGCTGTCAACATAGGCAACAGGGCTGTTGCAAAACTATTTGATAATCCCTTCACGGTCCCTTTGAAATCAGCCATTGTTTTATTCAAATCAGAAAATCCTTTGATTGTATCCGCATTCATTACGAATCCTGTATTATAAGCAGCGTCCCTAAGTCCCAAAAACTCCTCTTTTGTCATATTAAGTATTGGGATCATCTTTTCCCCTGTAGTAGATAACAGATCGCTTGCGATTGCATTCCTTGTTGTAACATCTTCCATACCTCGAAGTGATGAGATCAATTCATTAAAAAGCTGGCTCTGGCTTTTTAAATGTCCGCTGCTGTCTTTTACTGATATCCCAAGCATGCGGAATGTCTTTGCGCTATCATTTCCTCCCTCTGCTGCATCCTTTGCCTTTTCTGCAAGCGCTGCCAGATCTCCAGATGCACTTTCCGCATCATATCCAACGGATTTCAGTACATAATCCCATGCCTGATATTCACTTGTTGTCATCCCCATAGTCTGGGATACGGTCTCAATTTCCTTTACATGTTCTGCTGTTTTTACTGTAAGACCCGTCAAGGTCGATGCAAGTGTTCCGACCGTCAATACAGCCTTCCCCACCTTCTCGTCTATCAAGTCAAACTTCCCTGCTAATGTCTCAACAGCAGGGCTTGCTTCGATCCCCACTGCGCTGGCTACATCACGGATTGTATCTCCAAATGAACGTTGCCCTTCCTCACTTTCCCTGCTTTTTCTGGCAAACTCATCTAACCGCTTTGTATTCTCACTGTATTCATTTTCTAATTTTTGCAGTGTTGTCCTGCTTTGCAAAAGTGCCTTATCAAGTGCATCAATCTGCTTTTCGCTTTTCTTTTGGCTTGACAGTGCGGAATCATATGACCTGGCCTGCTCCTCTACTACCTGTCTCTGCAGTATGATCTTCTGTGTAAGGGCTTCCTGCCTTATCTTAAGCTGATCCGTTTCATCGCCGTATTGCTTGACACGCTCTTGTGCCAGTTTCATTTCGGCATCCAGCAATCCCATTTTACGGTTACAGTCAGCAATCCCACCAGAAAACTCAGAATAATCAAGTCCCAGCGTGATCGTTTTTTTATAATTACTTCCCATTATGTAAATCCCTCCACCTCACGCATCGAATGGATTACTTCCGGCTTTTCAGAAAAATACTTTGAGTTATATAGGCCATCGTTTTGTATACATGCTGTCATACGCATTTCATCCTGATACATATCAATCAGCTTAACGACTTTCTTTAATGGGCTGTTCCAAAAATTCCGCTCAGATATCCTCATTTTCACACAATAGATATAGTAGAGCATATCCGTATCGATCATCAGGCTTTCTGTGTTCCAAATGCGCCCTTCAATATCTGAGCTATCATATTTTTTGTCTGCTCTTCTTGTCCCTGCAGATCGATTCCGTTTGCTGAATCTGCATATTCCTCAAGTATCATCTGCAGGTCAAATGGCCGCATTGATAATACCATCGCATTTGCTTCTGCTGTCGTAAAATCAGGGTGGTTTACTTTTATCCCAGCATACAGTGCAATAGAAGCGAAATGCTCATATGGGAGTTTTTCTATTCCTATCTTCTGCAGTTCTTCCTGCATATACAGGATTGCACGCATGTTAAACGTTGCCGTATATGATCTATCATTCATTACGATCTCGATCTCGTTTGCCTCTTGGACGCAGATTGTTTTTTTCATTTGGTCCCCTCCTCGCTCGTTATTGTGGCAATGGTGCTGTTTGAGGTCCCTTTTTAAACCATTCTTCAATTTGTTTTTCTGTTAGGTCACTATTAGCTGAATCTGCAAAAAATCTTAGTTCCTTATCCGAATCCCTCGGTATGAAGTTGATCGTGACAGAATCTGTTGAGAAATTCATATTTTCCGTGGACTGCTGTACATTGCTATTGATCGGCTGCGCCCTCCCTTTAAGCAGCCAGATCAATTCCGCTTTTTTATTGGTCTGCTCCACTTTGTATCCCATTGCAATGTATGGCGCCTCGTCACCGGCTTTTTCATGCACCACTCCATTCTCATATGTGTTTCCCATTAAGTCCGCCCTTACCTCTACTGGTATCTTATTCACATCCAGTACGACCGCTATCCCGTTAAGTTTGGCTATATTCTCTTGCTGTACCCCATTTCCGTATAGTGTGCCTGTGGACAATGATGGGGTCACCTGCACCTGCATTGCTGCCCCAAGGCTCTCCACTTCCCCATAAGTTGTCCCTTCTGATGTATCCGTCAGGACCTTCGCGTAAACAGGGTCTACGATATTGATCCGGTTTGCTTTACTCGATTTATTGGTTGCCATTTAGCTTTCCTCCTTGATATGATAAAAGTTGATCGTCCCTCTCCATACTTTCCCATTGGTATCATAGCCATATGATATCGTTGGTATCGTAGTATCACACTTTGACTGGATTAGGCTTCCTGCGCGTTCCGTTATGGATATGGCCTCCTTCCGGCTGATGCTCCATATGTCAACTTGATATAAGTCAGTGTTTTCTGTCGCCCTCCCATTTCCTGCAAGGCCTGCACTTGACATCTGCATCTGCCATGTAAAACATGGTGTGATGATTGGATGGAACGGCTGAATCACAGGTATGTTTAACCCATCCTTAAGTATCTCTTCCAGGTCCATTACTCTACCACCTTTTTTAATAGATCATTTATCATTTTATCCACTTCACCCTCTGATGCGTTTACTGCTTTACCAACAAAATTTGTCCCTGGTATAAATGTGGATCCATCCCTTGCTATATGCCCTGCATCGACTGGTGCCCACTTATATCCCGTATGCCTTCCCCCCTTTGTACTGACATACATATTTCCTAATTTGTCCTTTTTGACAGTGTATTTGACATCATCTTTCATGTGTGTGTATGGCCTGCTTCCATCATAATTACCAGGCAGCACTTGTTTTGCCCGTAGTTCCACGTCTGAATCGTGCAGGAATCTTACAACGTTTCTTTTTACTAATGCTCCGATCTTACGCAGGACTGTCCTTTCATCCCCTTGCAGCTTTACCGCCATCCGGTTTATCTCTTCATTAATGGACATAATAGCATCTTCATATTCAATCCCTGCCCTCATTCCAGGTCACCCCACTGTTAATTCCATTGTGTTTTCATTTGTCTGATAACTCCTTAGGATATTATATTCAATCCCTCTATATCCTACCCTGGTCGGTTCAATATCGTCCGGAAGCTTTCCTGACAGGTTTTCCCAGTCCCATAAATCTATCTCAAGCACAAATTTAGGCTTCAACCCAACTGCATACGCACCATAAAATTCTGATCTTGTAGATGATTTTTTTCTGCAAAAAATTTCTTCCGTAACCCTTTCTATCCTGCTCCCTTCTGACTTAATCCCGGTCAGCATACAGATCTCATTTCGCATCTTACTTATACTCCTCTGCCAATGACATTGCGATCTTCATTCCTTTATACGCCTCGCAATATCGTTCAGCCTCTCCATTGTAATTTTCCTGCCATCTTAAATACAACCTAAGACATGCTTTAGCCAGGGCGGGGTCCTCCGGTATACGTTTGACCCCACACAATTCAATATCTGACAAATAGGCGGCTTTCATGTCCTTCAATTCCCCATCCAGCTTGTTATGGCATACCCTAATCATAGTCCTTAACTCTTCGTCTGTAACTTCCAGATTAAGTTTCGGCAACATTTCCACCGCCTTTCATTTTGCCATTAGCTTGCTTTTTTCTTTGTGATTGTAACAAGGGAGTTCCGGTCTATTGCCTTTCCGTCACAGATCATTACGGCCTTAGTGATCTGGTCCTCTGTGTCATTATCTTCATAGGTCTTTACCACCATGTTATAATTTGTATTAAACATGTAATCAGACCAATCAAAAATGAATGCTACAACCGTATCTGCTGTGATCGTGGCCCCAAGGCTTGTCATATAATCATTCAGTACCACCCTGCGTCCAAGCAGTGTCCTTTCCGGTTTCCCATCGATCCCATAATTCACGCGTGCGATGGGCTGCTTATTTGCATCTACCATCCCAACAAATTTCATAAATGTTTTTTTTGTCATATTCCAAACAGCACCATTTTCATATGCAAGCGGAATCGCAGCCTCTGCATCAATAAGCGTTTGATAGGTTGGATCTGCATTGGCCGCAAGGTCTATATTCTGTCCATCTGCAACCGCCTCTGTTAATACTCCCTTTGGCTGCCCACTACCGCTTCCTGTAATGAATGCTTTTTCCTGGGCTTTTACCATTGCCTCGGATACACTGTTTACAAACACAGCCTCAAACACCTGTAAGGACATGACCGATGTTTCCAGTGTCATGGAGATAGCGCATCTCAGCTTATATCCTTTGATGTCTATCTGCCCTGTTGTTTTCTTCTGTTTGTCACTGCTTCCTCCCTCTGCCACCCAGGTTGCCTCAGGCTTTACGTTGGATGTAGGAACTGTTGCACCTGCCGCAAATGCTGTCCTTGTCACAAGCGGAAGGATTATCCCTATCGTTTCCATTTTTTCTACGATCCTGTTAATAACCGTAGGGGAGATGACCGCCCCGACATCGGTTGTCTTAGTCGTGGCTGCTGCATTTACAAGCTTGGCCGGGATGGCAGTCCCATTTAATACATAGTTCATGAACGCTTTCCTGTACTCAATGGAATCATACATATCTTCTGTTTCAACCGGTCCATGTTCGGCACTATTGAAGGCTGCTCCTTCCCCTACTCCCGCCAAAAGTGCCGGAGGCTGTGCCAATGCTTTTAAGTTTGCGGCCGCCTTAGCAGCTTCCTCAAAACCCTGATCCAGTTCTGTAACGTTATCCATCTTCTTGTTTGCTTCCTCTACTTTCCCCTCGTTGATCAATGCATCTGCTTCATTAATCAGGGCCTTTCTTTTTGCTTCATACTCAGTTCTTGTCATGAATATATCCTCCTACTAAATTTAAAAGTCGCAGCCTTGCTTCTGCTTGTTTTTGTGATATTGAAATATCATAATCTTTCTGATCCTTGATCATGCTTCTCAATTTTTTAATTGTTTCATTTGGTATTGCCCCAAACCCGTTATACATAGCCTGGGCATTTTCCGAAAACATAACTTTATCAACAAATCCATACTCAACCGCCTGTTTCGCCGATAAATAGGTTTCCCTATCCATTAGTTCCTGCAGTTCCTTACCATCCATTCCTGTCTTATCTACGTATGCGTTTATAATTGACTGGTTCGCCGCCCGCAATGCATCACAGGTATTATCCATTTCCCGGTAATCCCCTGAGGCCTTTGTCTGTACATTATGGATCATAAACATCCCGGTTGGGCTGATCTCGCTCTCCCCAGCCTGTGCGATCACTGATGCTGCACTGGCAGCTATCCCCGTAATCTTTATGGTCTTTTTACCCTCATATGCCCTCAGTTCCGTGTATATCTCTGATCCTGCATATATACTCCCCCCGGGAGAGTTGATATAGATCTCAATATCCTCACCTCCTGCTTCCCGCAGTGCTTTTAAGATTTTTTTCGGTGATGTATTTTCAATCCCCAGCCAGTCATATATCCAGTCGTTTCCAGATTCCACGATCTGCCCTTTTATGTCAATCCTTACCGCCATCATACTCACCTCCTCCCGCTAAAAGTTCCATGATCCCTTTCCTCGTCTCGTTGATGTTATCCAGATCCATATTCCCCATTAATCTTTTCATTTTATTTACGGTTTGTGTATCAAGCCTTCTTAGCGGCTTATCCCCATCCGCAACCGGAGAAAGGTTGAATGTCTCCCTCCACTCATTTGGTGTCAATGCCCCTCGGTCTACCATTGCCTGCAATGCAAGTTTTGTTGACAGGCTCGCGCATTGAAGGTTGGCAGCATCAAAATATATCCCATTTCCAAAACCACGTTCACGCCGTGTGAACAATTTCCTCGAATATTCCTCTGCCAATTGTATCGCCACAGGCTCTATGACTGATTCAAAATAGCTGTTCCATTCATCTTCTGTATAACTGGAATGTACGATTTTTTCATTTGTGTTAAAGAATGCGTAAATACGTTCTTTTGTATTCGACTGCTGCATGGCATTTGGTACATAATCCTTTGGTTCGATTCTGATCGCATCTGCTTTTGCATCTACACCTGCCGCCCCAAAGGTAGGGCTTGATACACTAAGATAATTGTCAACAAACTCCTGGACATTTTTCTTTAAATCCTCCGGCCGCATTGGTGTGTTATATTTAAGCAGCCACCGGATGATCCCGCTGTTTTTGATTGCCTTTACAATCCCCTGGTCAGTTGTATTTACTACTTCCATCAATGGAGCAAGTGCTTTGTAAGCAGATTCCCCAAAGATATCGTTATCCTTAAAATCATTCCTGATATGTATGACTTCGGAATATGGCACGCTTAATGTTTTTCCATTTACAAACGTAAACTTCAAGTATAATTCTTTTTCTATGTATTTTGCTTCCACCATGATTGATGGTATCGGATACTGCTGGACCGGTATCCCATTTTCATCTCTTACAATCAGTATGAATGCGTTGTTATTGATTGCAAATTGGGTTGCTACTTTCTCCAGCAGTGTGTGCCCTCCCATGTATGGGTTTGGTTCCTCTAATAAAAACCGCATATATGCTTCAGGATTGATATCCACTTTCCCGTTGTATCGCCTTACATGCTTCGCCTGCAGCTTCCCTATGGCTTTTGCAAATGGCCTGATGCAGGATCTGACAATATCACTGTCAAATATTTCCCCATTCCACGCAGTAAAACCATTGCCGGTTTCCGTTATCATCTTAAATGCGGTCCCTGCCGTCACATTCATTAATTTTCTTGCCACATAATCCCTGATACCCAAACCATCGTCCTCCCTTTATCATCAAATAAGGCTCTGCAGTTCCCCCATTTTATCCTGGAGTACCTTATATCCATCGATCAAGGCCAATGTCCCATCGATCCGGTTTCTTGTGTCCATCCCCTTTACCGGCTGTATATTTCCATTTACATCAGTCTTTACCACCGTGTTAAAGAAACACCACTTGTCAATCGGATGGTCATTATATATGATCCGTTTTGCCTGCAGATCCGCCTTTAGATCTTTCATTGGTTGGCTAAGTGTTATCACACCCTGCCGTACTGGTATCATTGCCTTTTCTCCAAATTCTGACTGAAATTCCCTAAGGAGGGAATCATCTATATGCCATGGGTCATATCCAATGTATAGGATGTAAATATCTTCCTGATCCCTTAATTCGCAGAACCAATCCAACATCACTTTCTTATCAACTTTGTTTCCCTGCACAGTCCGCAGCAGCCCCTTATCCTTCCACAGCTGGTAAGGTACATTATCCCTCCCTCGTCTTTGCCCCATTTCCTCCTGCCTGTCCAGGACCGCCTGAGGCATCCAATACATTTGCCTAACATAGATGTTCGTGTCATCGCGCCTCATACACAGTACTTTAGCTGCAGCCAGATCCACCGAATCAGCAGCGTCCATGCCCCCGATTCCATAACGGAACGTCTCCGTAAACATCTCTGTATTTTCAAAGTCCTCATACCGTAACCATGCTGCCTCTGATGTCTGTTTAAGGTTGAAATCCTTTACTAGGACAGTTGGCTTGAACGATTCGTCATCCATTGCTTTCTGAACCATCTGCCTAAGATAGTCCGTGGACTTTATCGTCCCAAGCCCCGGATTCGCCTTTATCCAGCACTCCTCTTTATCCCATTCGTCAATCTTGTCCAACTCATAGATAAATGGCAGAAACCTATTGTTCATGCCCGGATCCAGGATCACATCAGAAGCATATCGATATTGGCTGTCAAATATCCCTTCCCTGACAAACCCATTTGTAGTGATACAAAAAAGGAGCGGCTGTTCTCGCGCTCCCATTGACTGTTTTACCAGATCATATATATCCCTATTTTTGATAGCTGCTAATTCATCTATCACCCCGCAGTGTGTGTCAAGCCCATCCAAACTATTTGTATTACTGGCAAGGGCTTTTATAAACCCCATATTCAGTTCACAATATAAATCTGCCGCCCGTTTTCTGATATGCTTCCTCAGCAGGGGGGATTGTCTTCGCATCTTGTCTGCTGCATTGAATCCAAGCCTGGCCTGGTCTAACATCGTGGCTATGTTGTATATCTGCGGTGCCCCTTCCTTGTCATTGACCAGCATATCCAATTCTATGGCGGCTGTCTCTGTTGTCTTTCCGTTTTTCCTGCCTTCAATAATTAACACCTCGTTATACTGTCTTAACCCGTTATCATCCACGAAACCAAATATCGCTTGAAACCTCGCCTTTTGAAACAGTTCCAGTTTAAGCGGTCTTCCTAGCTTTCCAGATGGCACTTTACAGAACCGTTCAATAAATTCTATGTGTCTATCTGCAATATCCAAATCAAAATGGAACTCACCCGGATTCAAGTAATTTTCCATTAATGTATCTGCAATCCGCCTCATCTTTTCGCAGGCAACAATCTTCCCGTCACCTATTCCAGCAAAGTATTGCTCAAACTCTGTCACCTTTTTCCACCACCCAGGAAATCTAGCAGGTCATCTGTTTTTTGGTTCGCTTCCGGAAGTAAGTCAGTAAGCTGCTTTATGATCTTTTGGTATGCTGTATTCATTGTGTTATACAAGTCAGCCACAGGACGCTTCCTGTCATATGGTGCCTGTTTTTCCCCTTGCTTGAACGTTTCCGTAAAACCGTTTTCGTCCAGGTCTTCCTCAAAATCTTCCAATGTAGCCCGCATGAATGCTGCCCTTTTTATCAGCCCTTCAACTGTTTTCTTTTTATTTTCGTCCACATTTACGAATAATCTTTTCAGTCTGCTTTCTTCCTTTTTTATCCGCTTATCCTTATCCATCATCTCTCACTTCCTTCCATTGGGGTGGGGGTACTGCAGATCTTCATCCGTAAAAATTAATGTTGGGGTCTCGGTGAAATCATTTCGTCCCCACAATTTTTTCAAGGGGGGAGTGCCATGATTTCTTCTCGCAAAAGTTATCTGACAATTCAATTCATTTCCACCGGATTTCCGTCATCATCAAATACACACCGCCTCTTCCTATCTTTTCTATGAAGGAAGTGTCCTTCCTCCCTATCATGGCATGGCTTGCAGACATATTCCAGCAGGTCATGATTAAGTGTAATATCTGGATCCGTAATATTGTCTGGTGTAAGCATGATTGTATGATGCACCATGTATCCCAGCCGTTCATGGCATTGCTGGCACAATCCCCCGTCAATGGATACCCGTTCTGATATAAAAGATTTCCGGCACTTTCTCCATTGCATCGAATCATAAAATACTCTCGCAAACTCTTTTGCCATTAATCGGCTACCTCTTCACGCCGCTTGATACTGCAGCTGCTAATTTGATATTTCCATCCAGAAGGATACATTCATGCCCTGACAACTTCTTTATACGATTCTGAAAATCATTTATATCTTCTCTCCTCATCATCGTACTGGTTTCAAAAAACAGTACACTATTCTGATCTCTTATCTCCTTGATCCTATCACATCCAATCTTCCTTCCGCCCTCATCCCAGTTGTCCAGATCCCTTTACTTTTAGACACGATAAAAGGCACCTACATAAGCAGGTGCCTTCCTACATAAGCAGGTGCCTTGTCTTTGGATATACGTTTCTCTATTTTATATTATAACACAGATACCATGTGACAAACGTGACAATTTTCTTGACAGGCTTTATCCTCGCATAAACCTTGAATACTTCTGCCTGCATGCCTCTGCCGTGTATCCATCTCCTATTGCATCGGCTATTTCATTCCAAGCTTTTTTCTCAATCAGTTTCATCATCACAATCCTCCTCGTTTCACTGTCAGGGATCGTATATATATAGTCCTCTGCCTCAATGATCATATCGTCCAGCCTAGCCACATTCATCTCCTTCTTTGCTTTCCGTTTCCTTAACCTTGACCGCTTTTCATTCAGCTTTTTATGATCTTCATATCCATGGACTTTGCATGTGCCTAACGGTTTCTTTCCCCGTTTCCCTCTTGTTACCACATCGGCCACTTCTTTTTGCGCTGGCCTCATCCCGGCTATCTCCTTTTCAAGATCGGATATCCGCTTTTCTTCTTCCTCTGTTTCCTTGAGTATGGATGAATATTGCCTTAATATTTCTTTTCCCAAATCTTTTACCTCCTTATATGGCTATCCGTTCCCGGACGTTTCGCAGTGTCCGTGGGGTGGACTGTGCATAGTACATGGATGTTACTGCCGGGCTTGCGTGTCCCAGCACCTCTTGTATGGTTCCAATATCTACACCATGATTTTTAAGGTTCATTCCCAATGTTTTTCGCATCTTATGTGGATATACCCTACACCGCAGCCCTGCACGTTTCCCGATCGTCTTCATGACACTCCGAAACCCGCATGTGGTCATCTTCCCATAAGGCTTTCGGGATTGCGGAAGAAGATATGGGCTGTCTCCTTTCCTTCCTGCCAGATACTGCTTGTAATAATACCGTGCATCCTCATCCAGGTAGATTGTCCTGTATCTGCCTCCCTTTTCTCCCTGAATCCATATATCCCCAGTCTCAAGATCCACCTGGTCCAGCTTCACCTCTGCAAGTTCTCCTACCCTTGCCCCTGTGCTTCGGAACACCTCAATAATCGCACGTTCTCTTGGGTTCTTACATGCATCACGGATACGGGCCATTTCTTCTGGGGTATAATAGTCGATTGGCTTAAGTGCTACTTTTTTGGATGGTATGCATTCCACCGGATTGTCAGCGATCAATTTTGCTTTTCTCATCCATGTATAAAAAGCAGACAAAAACCTCCTCTCATTATTAACTGTAGTAGCAGCATTTTTCCGTCCTCCAGATGATACATTCCTTTTTTCATATTGGGAAAGATACCAGTCTATGTCCATTTCGTCCATTTGATCCAGTGATTTTCCATTGATTTCCAATATTAGCCGCTTTACCGCACTTAAATACCCTGTCATTGTCCCTTTAGCCAGATCCCGTTTTTTCACCATGAACAATTGTATGAGATATTTGTTACGTTCTTCTACTTGATCTAGCTTTTCGGATGGCAGTGTTGTAATCTCCTCCATGTTGACCCGCACCAGCTCTTTTTGCATTACCTGCTCCAATGCTGCCAGCACAGCCTGCTGCTGTATGTAATAGGACATTGCCACCATAACGTTATTTATGATCTCTGTTTTAACTGCCTGCGTTTGATCCATCTGATAATCCTCCTCTTGATTTTATCATCTGAGTGGGTTATAATGTCCTCAGATGTATTGTTACCGCGGTGGGATTATCTTGTCGGGTGCCCACCGCTTTTTTCGTACATATGTTCTTTTTATATGTTTTTTATTGCCGGGGTGTCCCCCGGCTTTTTTATCGATATTCCTTCCCTGTCTTCTTTTCTCTTATCTGTATTCTTCCTATGATCTCTAAATCAAACAGATCTGCCAGTTCCTTGACCATCCTGATGTACCATCGGATGATTTCTGGAGGTTTATCCGCCAATCGGATAGCATCGGCTGCTGTATGATCTGGATATCCTTCCCCGTTCTTATGTATCAAAGATCCTCCTTTCCGGGCGGAGGATGGTCAGAAACTCCGCCCTTAAGTCCAACACCATGTGCATTCATATCGTGACATATCAATGGCATTTTATTTATATGATGGACCGTTGTGTATGTAATGGCATATGCCTTTACATCATTCTCATTTGTGCATTGCTTTCATTTACTATTTCTGCCAGATACTTGGGCGGCTCATAGCAATCGATCAGTTCATGGGCATCCGCTATATACTTTCTTTTCATTGCCTTGTATGACTTTTGGCGGCCATCTTCATCATACAGACCAAACTCTCTTTTGATCTGATCGTATATGTCACGGTACACCCTCCGGCGCACTTCATGATCCCGGTATGCCTCTGCCGCTTTCCCTCCCAAAACAGACACCCCTTTGCGCCTTACGTGGCTTGATAGTTCATCTGCTTCAGATCCATACAGTGGGATATCATTCTCCAAATGATCAATACGCTGTTCCATTCTGACTTGTTTCTGATCTATCATCAGAATTGCCCGCATTTCGGTAGACAGGTTTGGATTCTCATAATATCCGTTCTTTCGGATTGACGGAATCACCTCATCAAACACCCAAGATTCAAACCGCTCCGCATTCTCCAGCTTGCTGTGTGTGATCAAGCGATACATGTCCCCTTCCGGGATAATATTAACCTCGATCTGCTTATCTGGGTTCTGCGGATGAGGTATACTGTGTTTTACCGTATACCTACAATGCTGGGAAACTGCATCCGCCGGTCTCGCATATCCCAAATCCCTTGCCACATCACTTGCCACAAAATAAATCTTTCCCTCTACTTCTACAGTCCGTATTTGCCCAAACTCTTTATTATTAAAGATCATTAACCCATTCATTTCCAATCCTCCTTAATCATTAGGGCTTACACTGGGGAGCAGACCTACCGGTTGCAGTCTCCTATGTATCCCCAGATGCCTAAATTTTAAAATTAGCAGCCTCATCCCTTATGCTCACTATATGCTGCCGTGTCCGGTTCCCTCATTATTACCCAACGGATTTCCCTCAAATTTTTAATTCTCCATCTCCTCAGCCCAGGCAATATAGTTGTATGTATGGACTACATTACCCGTAACAATGGCCTCAAGCCCCTCCCATTCTTCTACATTTTCAAGAGACAGTTCATCGCTATTCAATGCACAAGCGATAGCTTCTTTCTTGTTTTCCGCCTCGACTTCCACATAACATGCTGCAACTATCGGTACCATAACTCGATATTTTTTCATCTTTATTCCTCCGTTACTCCCAGAAATATTATTTTACCTGTCTAATATTCCATATATCATATTCGTGCAGATCATGCTCTGCAATATCCTCTCCGTCCATCACTGCCGCTATATTTTCCGCTTCTTCTTTATTTTCCGCATCAATTACAATTTTTGTGAATTGAGCGTACTCAATCTCAAATTTCATCCGGCTGTTCTCCTCCTCAAATGTTAATTGGGTGTATGAGAACCACGGTCGACTCCCGTAAGAGTCTGTACGACACTATACCGTATCTCAGCAGTACAATCCCATATCCGCATATCAGTTACCTTTTATGCCACCCAAAATGTTAATAGATACCTACCCATCCAGGCATATCTCTCACGCAGTAGACAAGACCCTCTTTTTTCATTTCCGACCACTCAGCCCTAATCTCTGCCTGGGTGACTGTGAGCCTTGCATATACCATTTCAACCAAATCCTTTTTAGGCATTTGCTCTGCGCTCTCTAAGAGCGCTGTTATAACCTCTCTAATTTCTTCCCTTTGCTTCATCTCATTCACCATAAAATATCGATTTAGATGAATACTGCATTTCCTACTTTCGCATGTACAAAATCAGCATCCAGCATTTCTTTCCACTGTTCTTTACTGACTTTCATATCAGCAAAAACTGTATAGTTACTTTCACACCATTCACAAAGCTCGTCCAGTGTTTCAAAAACTGGGCTTACCGGGCTACCTTCCGTTGTGGTTTCCCAAAGCTGAAAACCTTCTCCTTTTGGTGGACCTAGAAACGGCTCAAAATCTGGGCAACCATAACTTGTTAAAGCAATTCCCTTTAAGGTCGCAAACCGTTTACAGTTATCGCAACCTCCCGCGCTATAATCACTGTCATGACAATAATTGGAATAATATCCATACCATATTGTATTAAGGGGCCAATCAAAATTTAATGGCACCCGTTTCAATGCTCTTCCCATGCTTTCCCTCCTCGCTCCCCATAATCATGTTCTTTTTCCTCTTCCCAGATTACCTTAATAACCTCCACTTTATCGAGCGGAATGCAGAATGATCCTTGAGCATCCCACTCTCCAGCCTTCCACTGCTGTTCAAACTCTTCCAAACTATCAGCCAGCAAAAATCCGGCTTCCTCTTCTGTCTGGTACATAGTTCGCATCATTGCATCGTCCGATTCATCTGGCCAGCTGAACAGATGATACATCTCGTAGTTGTCATAATCCCATAACGTTAACGCTACTACATACCCATCTATCGGCCAACCAGTGCCGTTTACCCGTCCTTCAACGAGTTTTGGTCTATATCCCTTCATTCTTCTGCCTCCTTATCCAGCCACTCCATACAGCATTCCATGCAGGTTTTCCCTTTGCATTCAGGCAGACAGTCAAGTACATCAACACTGTATGGACACATCATGTAATATACCATCTCTTCTTTGTCCTCTGCCATCTTCTCATAATTTGTCATTCCTCTACCACTCCCATTCGTTTAAGCTGCCTGTCCAATTTCTCATCAATCCGTCTTGATAACGGTCCCTCTCCAAAACCAAGAAGATACTTCATCTGCCATATCATAATTAAAACATCTGCCATCTCCTCCAGGACTGCATCCTCTGCCTCTGTAATCTGCCTGTCGTTTCCTCCGAAGTTTTGTTTTCTCCAATAATTATTAATTGCCTGGATAAGTTCCGCCATCTCCTCAATGCATTGCCTACTTTGCGGCTCATACCCGTATCTGTCAGCAATCAACTCTATTTTCTGTTCTCTTGTCATTTCTCTGCCTCCTCCGCTATATCTGTGTTTACCGCTTCTGGCCTTCCAGGATGCAGTCCAACGCCAGCCTTGCAAAGATATTGGTTTCCTTTTCCGCCTCGGCATATTCTTTTTGAGCGGCCTCTACCCTGTCTCCAAGCGCATCGTCTATGTAGCCATCTTTCTTCCACATCTCGGCGAGCGCGTACCATTCGCGTCTCTTTCTCTCCTCTTCGTCCCGACATGCCTTATAATTCTCATAGAATCTTTCCGCAGTCTTTTTATTCGTCCCCATATTTTCCTCCTGTATCGCAAATAATTCTATTTGTCCACCACATTCGTAATGGTCAAATACCTCTAATCCCATGGTTCCCGCTCTCCGCTAAAATGGGCATTTATTAGACTAATCTTTTGGGCGGTACCGGCATCTCTATGTATATTGGTCTCCACAGATGCAGACAATTGGGCTTTAGATTGACATATTCATTTTCTTCTGGATGATACTGTACTACGCATTCACCCTTCCCCCAGAATATGTCCTTCACCTGGCACATCTCCTCCCAGGTAGGTGTACGATTGGCTGGGCACACGGATACATGTTCCCATCCTCCTCCCAGTGACCATATCACTGTGCATTTTCTCAGCCCTGTCATATGCAGGATCCCCCATCCTCCATCCAGCCCTACTTCTCTTATTTCTAGTCCCTTTCTGCTTCTGATCTCTTCCAGGCTCCTCACTTCCCTTTCCTCCTTCCAAATATTGCTTCCCTCTCTGATACATATCCGGCTGCGGTTTTGATCTGTACCCTATACCAGTATCCTCCTGCTGCATCCCGGTAAAAAATATATAGCCGATCCCCATATTCCCTTCTCCCGATGCATACCATCCTGCCTATGTGTTTTGGGACGGCCTCTATGCTGCAGGCTTCCTCCCAGGCTTTTTCTAACTCAGTCATAGAGGCTGACCCTTTCAAGGTCACATTCTTTTAATATGTTTTCTTTGTTTATGATGTAGATCCATCCATCCGCGCCCCTACGGTAAGCGATCTCCTGCACGCGCATATGGTATTGGATCTGTGGGCACCACATGTCTGGATGCTTCCCCATCACACATGGTTTATCAAATTCTTCACAATCCCGGCATTTTATCTTTCCCTGGAAGCTGATCGTTTTTCCTATGATCTTTCCGGGGGCGTTAAATATCATCTTCATTGATCCATATGATACCGTCCTCCTCCTCGTCCTCTTCCCGGCTTTCTGATCTTTCTGGGAGATAATTTTTCCCAAAAATCCAAATAAATCCTTCCCGTCTGTGCTCCTTCTCAAACGCTGCCTGTCCGATCCGGTGCAGCGCTTCCATGATTTCTGCATCTGCATGCACTCCCTCCTTATTGTCCGTATGGCACCGTGGGCACAGATGCACAGTCAGCCCATACTTCTCCGACCACTTCCGGTTCTTCCCTCCGAATATATGGTGCCTGTGCAATGATCCCCCCCTGCCGCATATGTAACATACTTCTGCCGGTTCCTGCTCTATTATGCTATGTATTTTTTATCCCTTCGCTCCAATAGATCCTTCTGGCTGCACTGATAGATATCTGGAGTATGTCCGCAATCTGTGCAAACGTCATTCCTGCATCTCTGTATTTCATAATCAGAGGGACGCACTTCTTCCGGTCTATCTTTGTATACTTCTTCTTTGTTTCCGCTTTTTGGATTATGAAGCTGTTCAGGCCGCGTTCACGCTGCATCTGCTTCACTTCCTCAAACAGTTCTTCTTGCGACATCCGGTTCAGTACGATTGCTTCTGCCCAGGTCATGCTTGTTTCAATGATCCCATTCCGGCCTTGATATCCCATTTTGATGACATGCGGATACCTTCCCAGCACTTTCATGTCCATCAGCTGTTTTGGTGCATCCTCCTTCCGTCTTGGCTTGTAACACTTTAGATGATCGGCAATCTTTGTCCGGTGCCGGAATGCTTCCTGTTCCAGACGGCTGATCCCTCCGTGTATCGCTCGCTTCATTTCCTTTCATTCCCTCCAGTCTTTTCAGCCTTTCCAGCAGGCTTTCTATGTATTCTAGATTTCTTCCCGGATCCAATGTCTCTGCCTTGAGGATCTGTCCCTCCTCGATCCTGCACATGATTTTCCATCCTCCGATCCCTTTCCCGATGGACAGTTCCCCTCCCTCCGGCAATAACCCTATGATCCGGCCGATCCGGTCTGCTTCCAAAACCCAGTCCGCCCCAGTAAATACTCGGTCGCACCGGCTTTTCTACTTATCATTTTTCATATCCTATAACTGCCCTTTCATCCACTGATGGTATGTGTGTTCATCATCTGTAAACTGGTACAGATGCATTCCCAGCCTGTCCAATACTATTTCCCATAATTCTGCGTTTTTTACAGGCAATCCTTTCGCTGTGATCCATCCGTTTTTCTGCCACTGCCTCGCCCAGCTGTTTTGCATCGCATTTATGATATGCTGGCAGCTGGTGTAGATCCGCAGTTTACATGCACAGTTCAGCCGTCCCAATGCTTCTATTAAGGCTGTCAGTGCCAGCTGGTTTTCTGTGGCTTTTTCAATCTCCCCAGTCTTATACAGGGTAACCGGCATCCCATCCCGGATGCATTCCAGCAGATACATATATCTCCCATCCTTTTTCGATGGTCCGTGGATGGATGTTTCTATGTAGATGTTCACGTCCTGCATCTCGCGGGCCTCCTTTTTGTTTTCTCCGGCTCCCAATCGCTGGCTTTGGGGGCGATCTTAACCATCACATACCGCTGATATGGATACCCTAACTTATCAAATCCGTTGTACAGGCTGTCCCCAATAATGTAATAACCCTTCCTTGGTTTCGGATCCATCTCCCATTTCGACTTCACTTTCACCGTTTTGTATGTTGGTTGCGGATCAATTAAGTTTCGTGAGCAGGAATATCTTTGTTTAAATGGGCATCCATCTTCCCGGAATGTCCTTTCTGTTTCTTTCGTAAAATAGTCTGCCAGGGTTTGATATTCCCCACTGTCATAAAGTGGGACAAATTTGGGGTTCCCCTTGCCTTTCCAGATCTCACGCACAAAGTCTGATGCCGTCTTCTTGCCATCGTTTATGTTATTTATGATGACATGATGGTGGATCCGCCTGGATTTATATTCCGTCACCAATATGTACTTGAAGGGAAACCCTCTCCGCTTATAACGATCCCTCATCCGGTCCAGGAAATTTTCTATCGTCTTTTGCGCTTCCTCACAGCTTGGCTTATCCCGGTACGTCAGGGTCACATGCCAGTCCCCCGGCTTGAAATTGGCATTTATCTTCCTGGCCAGTTTCCGGGCTGCCTGTCTCATGTTTGCTTCCCGCATCTCCTTCTGGGTCTTCCTGTATCTTCCTCCTTGGTTTTCCTTCCGGTACTTTCGTGGTATGCATTTTATGATCTCTATGGTCGCCCCTGCTTTGTACTGGATCAATTTATACCTGTGCATGTGTATCCCCTCTAAGTTTAATCCTTTTATCAAGGCTGTAATGCGGGCTTATATCCGCCGTATCCATTGACTTTTAGGCCATTCACAGGTATAATTAATACGTGTCTATTTGGGTCTGTGAATGACCTTCCCCTGATGCTATTCCTGTAGCCTCAGGGGCTTTTCTATTGTCATTGTTCATCTCATGCCACCTCTAAACCGGCAATATATTTCTGTATCTCATCATACATCTCCTGGTACTCATGGTACGTGATTGCATTCGTCAGGCGCAGCCCATTTAAGTACCCTAACCACATCATTGCTATGTAATCCCGGTCTTTCTGATCCGCAGCTTCATTGATCAGGCATTTTTGCTTTTGGATCCATGCCCTTAACTGCTTGTCCTTCCTTGTCACCGTTTTTCATCTCCTTCCACAACAATTTCTATCTTCATTCCACTCACCTCCTGGGCTTGTCCATCAGGCCCGCCTTTAAGCGGTACCCTCCTGTTTTTGGATTATTTCATCTCGATAGCGTTCTAAGAACCGATAGAACATTTCCGTATTCTCGTTTCTTTCTACCTTTATGTCCTCTGGATTCTTATAGGTTTTCCCGTCATAGGTTGTTATGATTACGTTTGCCATATCACCACCCCTCTCTGATAGATTGTATGTGGCATTGGTTGTACTTCTTGCATTGTCCTTCTTGTCTTTTTTCTTCTCCTGTTTTACTCTCCAAGTGCAAATAAAAGGATAATATTTATGACTAAAAAGCAATTAACTAATGTACTACTTGAGCCTTCACAATATTGTGGTAACAAAATCTGTTCCATCTGCTGTCGGAGAATATCTTTTTCTGTTATCTCACTCACCTCTCTTCCTATTCGCCTGATAATATGCTAAGATTATCCAGATTTGACTTGAGTCTCAGAGCCATTGTCTTTTTTCTTTCTCTTCTCTGCAGCTTTCGCTTCTGCTGTTCCAAGAAAATACCCCTTATCAAACTCAGACATTTTTGGAAGTGCTTCTGCAATAGTTTCAAGAATCTTTTTATCTTTCTCACTCATGTTTTTACCTCTCTTTCTTGTTCGTCTATGACGACATTATATTCTTCAAAGAAGTATTTGTCAATATATTTTTTCGTCATTGACGTATTTTCTTGACAATGACGTATTTCTTTTGTATACTTAATTTATTGGAAGGTGGTGATAAATAATGGAAATGAAAGACCGAATCAAGAAAATAAGGAAAGAATTAGATTTAACGCAACAATGCTTTGCTGAAAAAATTGGCACAACAGCGAATGTCCTTACCAATTATGAAACAGGGCGAAGAAATCCTTCTGCTTCTGTAATTAACAATATATGCAAAACATTTGATGTTAATGAGGACTGGTTTCGTACCGGCAAAGGCGAAATGTTCGTACAGCGTACCAAGAACCAGATTATAACGGATTTCTTAGGTGATTTAGTTATGGAGGATGTCACTTTTAAAAAACGACTTATAGAAGCTCTGGCCGAACTGGACGATAGAGATTGGGAAGGGTTAGAGAAATTAGCAAATAAACTGATATCAAAAATGGACTAGGGATATCCCCTAGCCCAATAACCTTTTTGCAAATCGATATACAAGTTCAAGCAGTTCATCGTTGTAAGACTTTTCAATAAGGTCAATAATGAGAGTTTTATAATCCATACTATGTACCACCCTTTCCCTGCGTAGTCATTTTATCGACTATGTTATATTATCTGAACGTTGCATTTTCACTAATTACCTGCCACTTTCGCATTTGTCCGGTATAACGGACAAATATTGACAAGTGTCTATTATGTACCCCCGTTAAGGGGCTACTCGGATCGAAAATAGATCTGCTGGTGAAACGTCCAATGCAAGGGAAAGGTAACATATGGTACGCAATGTGGGATTGGCTTTCCCATCTTCGATCTGGTTTATTTGGGTTTTACTTACCCCGGACATTTCTGCAAGGCCACGTTCTGTGATTCCAGCTTTGGTCCGAAGTTCAAATAAATGATATTCAATTGTAAATTGTGGAATCATAAGTGTATACCTCCATGCGGGTAGTATCCGCAGTAGCAGCAGATGGTATACTCAAACTTATGTTCTGTTTCATTATATCAGAACGTACGTTCTTTTTCAATATGGAAAAAATAAACTATGCTCTGTATATAATATGAAACTTAAATGAAATTGTAAATTCCAGTTCACACCTTAATGCAAGAGTAAATTCTATATTTCTGGAAATTAATCTTGCACAGATATTCGCCCTATTGTCCTTGATACTCATGCCTCCGTATAATGTACTTGCAGCTGATTGCCTGCCTGTGCAGATCGGAGATCATTATGAATAATAAAGGCAATCAGAAACATTTAACATTTGAACAGCGTGTTGATATTGAGAAAGGACTTACCGAGAATAAAAACTTCGCAGAAATCGGAAGAATGATCGGAAAAGCTCCTTCCACTGTATCAAAAGAGGTACGACTTCACGCACACACAAAAGAACGTCCTGATGCAGGATATACAAATTCACCATGCATTCATCGTAAAACTTGTAAAATCGTTTGCCTTTGTAGTGAACAGTGTGGAACTCTTTGCAAGCTCTGCAGGAAACCTGATATGCGATGTATCAATGTATGTCCAGGCTACGAAACTGCTGAATGTGAAAAACTCAAGAAACCGCCGTATGTCTGTAATGGTTGTGGTAAAAAGACGCATTGTCTTATGCCAAGAAAGTTTTATTCATCCAAGTATGCTCATGATGAGTATCGTAGTGTCCTGGTTGATTGCAGAGTTGGAATCAATCAGACACCTGAAAGCATTCAAGCTATGAATGATCTGCTGGTTCCGTTGATCAAGGAAAAGCACCAGTCTATAGGGCATATCTATGCCACCCACGCTGAGGAATTAGGATGTTCCAGGAGAACACTTTATTCGTATATCAATGATTGTGTCTTTGAGGTACGCAACGGTGATTTAAGGCGGGCTGTGCGTTATAAGAAACGCAGGAAACCTACTCAGGCCAGTGCGAAAGACCATTCTTACCGACAAGGTCATAACTACGAAGATTTCCAGAAATATATGAAGGATCATCCGGATACCAATGTAGTGGAAATGGACTGTGTGGAAGGCAAGAAAGACGAAAGCCGGGCCATCTTGACGTTCACCTTTCGTAACTGCAATCTAATGCTTATGTTCCTCTTAGAATATCAGGATCAAGAGTGTGTGCTGGAAGTTTTCGTATGGCTCGAAACTGTACTTGGGAAGGATGCATTCAAAAAGCTTTTTCCAGTAATGCTCACAGATGGCGGTTCAGAATTCTCTGCTCGTGAGGAAATGGAAGAATTCTGTGATGGAAGCAAAAGCACAACTATTTTTTACTGTGATCCTTACTGCTTCTGGCAAAAAGGAGCCTGTGAAAAGAACCATGAATATATACGTTACATCCGTCCAAAAGGCAGTTCATTCGCTGATTTAGATGATAAAAAAATGAAACTTATGATGAATCACATAAATAACGAAAAAAGAGACAGTCTTAATGGGCATAGCCCATATGAACTCTCTCTTTTACTCTTGGACAATAAGCTTCACAAAGCAATCGGATTAAAGGCAATCGCACCTGATGACGTAATGCTTAGTCCAAACTTGTTAAAATAAATAGTTTAAGCACAGGCAGATTTCACTGCACCAGAATTTAGTCTTGCACAAAGGCATGTGGAATTTAGTCTCGCACACTATTTTCAGATGCCCCGTTAGCATGCAAAAAAACATCAAAACTGGGTGCTTATAGGTTCATTATAAGGCAAATGTATGAATTTGTTAAGGTACAAAGTGGAAGTTAATTCCGCAAATTTACTAGAATAGTCTACAACTGGAATTTAGTTTTTCATTTAAGTTATATAATATGAAAAACCGTCCCTGCGCCAACAGGAACGGCCTCCACATGGATTTTCTTTCCAGGATCCCCAGAAAGAGATATAATCAAACTTGACATCTGTATTATATCATTTCTGGTACGTTCTTGGCAAGGAGCGTATTTTTTGTACATTTTTTCATATCATTACATAGGAGATGATATAATTATGGATAAAAATTTTCTACGGGGCGCATGTTACGTGCGTGTATCAACGGATAACCAGTTAGAAAACTACAGTATTGAAGAACAAACCGACCGCCTAGAGGCATATTGCAAAGCAAAGGATATCCAGATAGTCCGAATATATACTGATGGTGGCTATTCTGGTGGAAACACTAACAGGCCCGCTTTGCAACAGATGATCCAGGATATCGACAAAGGATTGATAGATTCTGTTATTGTCTACAAACTTGACCGCCTATCCCGAAGCCAAAAGGACACACTTATGCTGATCGAGGATTGTTTCCTTGCCAAAAATGTGGACTTTGTTTCGGTGAATGAAAATTTTGACACATCCACCCCCTTTGGCCGGGCCATGATCGGAATATTGTCGGTCTTTGCCCAGCTGGAGAAGGACCAGATCACAGAGCGTTTTACCATGGGGCGCATAGGCAGGGCCAAGAATGGGTATTTTCACGGGGGCGGCAACGCTCCAACAGGATATGATTATATTGATGGAGATCTTGTAATAAATGACTACGAGGCCATACAAGTCAAGGAATTGTATGATCGTTTTTTAAAGGGGTATGCCATCCATAACTGTTGGCAGCATATGCAGCAAAAATACGGAGGATGGAATAGTGAAGTTTTGGTCCGGAATGTTCTAAAAAACGAATTATATATTGGAAAAGTAAAATTCAAAGGCGTAGCATATCAAGGAAACCATCAGCCTATCATATCCGAAGAGGTATTCCGGCAGGTGCAGGACCTGTTTAACAGTTCCAGGAGGGCCTCTAATACCTTCAAGCGGTCTCCGTTTAAGGCAAGCACCCTTCTTTCCAGTCTCGTGTATTGTGGTAAGTGTGGGGCACGTTTTCATGGTGAGCACGGCAACTATTCTTGTTACAGCCGTACTAAAGGTGACAAAAAATATATTGTGGATCCTAACTGCAAAAATAAAAAATGGAAAATAGAAGAATTGGATAAACTGGTGGTGGATCACATAACGCGCTTAGACTTTTCCAAATTGCAGAATAATCCTCCGGCCCAGCTTTCTGTAACGGACTATTCTTTACGTTTGTCCGATATAGATAAGCAGATTGGAAAACTGATAGACCTTTATCAGGTCGGTGGCATTCCGCTTGAAGTTATACAATCAAAAATGGATGCACTCAGTAAAGAGAAGGAAACGCTATTGGAATTATCAAGGCCAAAAGATGTTTCAAAGATCACCCTTGAAGAAATGATATCCGCAAGAGATACCTTGATATCACTTACGGATTCAGGCAGCTTAGATGAAAAGAGAGCCTGTATAACAATGATTATAGACCGCATTATAATAAATGAGACCGATGTAAACATAAAGTTAAAGCAGCTTTAATTTATTTTACAAGTTTATAAATACCATGTGCATGGGATTTGGATGCAACGCGGCCGGTATTGTGGGATGCCGCATCATCGATTCCCCAAGGGAACGGATCATTGCCATGATCACCAACAATTTTGTGCCCTGCAACGGAAGGTTCCCCACCCTGATCGCCATTATATCCATGTTTTTTGTGGGGGTATCCGGAGCTGCCTTTGAATCCCTTTTATCAGCCCTGCTCCTGACAATGTTCATTGTTCTGGGCGTATTTATGACCTTTGCGGTCTCCAAGGCCCTGTCCATGACTGTTTTAAAGGGAATGCCCTCCTCCTTTACCCTGGAGCTTCCTCCCTACCGGCGTCCCCAGATCGGCAAGGTGATCGTGCGCTCCATCTTTGACCGCACCTTGTTTGTGCTGGGAAGGGCCATTGTCGTGGCCGCTCCTGCAGGACTTCTCATATGGATCATGGCCAATGTACAGGTGGGAGGGATCACCCTTCTGGCACATTGTTCCGGTTTTCTGGACCCCTTCGCCCATATGCTGGGCATGGACGGAGTTATCCTCATGGCATTTATCCTGGGGCTTCCGGCCAATGAGATCGTGATCCCCATTATCATCATGGCATACATGGCCCAGGGAAGCATCCTGGATTTTGAAAGCCTTACACAGTTAAAGGAACTGCTGGTAAACAACGGCTGGACCTGGATAACCGCTGTGAGCACCATGCTTTTCTCCTTAATGCACTGGCCCTGTACCACCACCCTGCTCACCATACGCAAGGAATCGGGAAGCCTGAAATGGACAATTATGTCCTTTTTGATACCCACGGTATGCGGCATTGTCATCTGCTTTGCATTTAACTGTGTAGCGCAGATGTTTATTTAGGCCAAACCCAAAAAACCCCAAGCTCTGTTATAGGGCGCTCAGGGGATGAGCCTCTCCAATTCGGTCCCACAAAACCAATTCGATCCACAAAACAGAACGGCGGATTTTCCGCCACGCTGAAACAGCCCGGAACAGACGGTATCCCATCCGCGTTCCGGGCTGTTTCTTGATATTATTTTACTTCTATCTCATAAACCGTTTATCTTATTAATACATTCCGCCCATGTCAGGTGCTGCCGGCATTGCAGGAGCCGGCTCCTTGATGTTGGCAACCACGGACTCGGTTGTCAGCAGTGTGGATGCAACGCTGGTTGCGTTCTGAAGTGCGCTTCTTGTAACCTTTACAGGATCCAGGATGCCTGCTTCGATCATGTCTACAAACTCTTCCTTATATGCATCAAATCCGGTTCCTGTCTTGGATTCTTTTACCTTATTAACGATCACGGAACCTTCCAGTCCGGCATTGGCAACAATGTGGAACAGAGGAGCTTCCAGTGCTTTTAAGATGATCTTAGCGCCGGTCTTCTCATCGCCTTCCAGGCCGTCCACGATCTTCTGGACATCAGCTGCAGCGTGTACGTATGCGGAACCGCCGCCCGCAATGATGCCTTCCTCAACAGCTGCCCTTGTTGCATTCAGGGCATCTTCCATACGAAGCTTAGCTTCCTTCATCTCTGTCTCGGTAGCAGCGCCTACACGGATCACAGCAACGCCGCCTGCCAGCTTAGCCAGACGCTCCTGCAGTTTCTCCCTGTCAAAGTCAGAGGTGGTCTCCTCGATCTGCTTGCGGATCTGGGCAACTCTCGCTGCGATAGTATCCTTATCTCCCATACCGTCAACAATAATGGTGTTCTCTTTCTGAACCTTAACGGATTTTGCACGGCCTAACTGCTCCATGGTTGCATCCTTCAGATCCAGTCCAACTTCCTCGGAGATCACGGTTCCGCCTGTGAGAATAGCGATATCCTGCAGCATCTCTTTTCTTCTGTCGCCGTAGCCTGGAGCCTTAACAGCAACTACGTTGAATGTACCTCTTAACTTGTTAACGATCAGGGTGGTCAGTGCTTCGCCTTCCACATCCTCTGCAATGATAAGCAGTCTTGCGCCCATCTTTACAACCTGCTCTAACAGAGGAAGCAGATCCTGGATATTGGAGATCTTCTTATCGGTGATCAGCACATATGGATCGTCCAGGTTTGCTTCCATCTTATCCATATCAGTGCACATATAAGCAGACAGGTAACCTCTGTCAAACTGCATACCTTCAACCAGGTCAAGCTCTGTCATCATTGTCTTGGATTCCTCAATGGTGATAACGCCGTCCTTGGAAACCTTCTCCATAGCGTCTGCTACCATTGTACCAACCTCATCATCAGATGCGGAGATGGCTGCAACTCTTGCGATCTGTGCCTTGCCGTTAATTGGCTTGCTCATAGCCTTAATAGCGTCAACAGCAGCGTCTGTGGCTTTCTTCATGCCCTTTCTCAGAACGATGGGGTTAGCGCCTGCCGCCAGGTTCTTCATACCTTCGTTTACCATTGCCTGAGCCAGTACAGTTGCGGTTGTAGTACCGTCACCGGCAACATCATTGGTCTTGGAAGCAACTTCCTTGATCAGCTGAGCGCCCATATTCTCGTAGGCATCTGCCAGTTCGATCTCTTTTGCAATGGTCACGCCGTCATTGGTAATTAATGGAGCTCCAAAGGATTTATCCAGAACAACGTTGCGTCCTTTCGGTCCTAAGGTAACACGTACTGTATCTGCTAACTGATTCACACCTGATTCAAGTGCCTTGCGGGCTTCTACGCCATATTTAATCTGCTTTGCCATGATGATCAACCTCCAAATTTATGTTCTATTCATTATTTTGTAAAATGGGTTCAATTATTCAACTACTGCCAGGATGTCGCTCTGTTTAACGATCACGTACTTCTCATCATCCAGCTCTACCTCTGTACCGGAGTACTTGGAGTAGATAACCTGATCCCCTGCCTTTACCTGCATGGTGATCTCCTTGCCGTCCACAACACCGCCTGGGCCTACTGCGATAACCTCTGCCTGCTGTGGTTTTTCCTTCGCTGCTCCCGGAAGGACAATACCGGACTTTGTAGTCTCTTCTGCTACTAACTGCTTTAATACGACCTTGTCAAACAATGGTACCAACTTCATAATTGAATTCCTCCTTACAATCTGTCTGCTTTTTCTTTCTCGTTACTTACTAAGCATCTTAATTTTGCTCACATGATATGTTATATCACCAGTTGTTAGCACTGTCAAGACTTGAGTGCTAATTTCTTTTAATTTTATTATTTTTTTACAAATTGATGTTTCTTTTTTTTTCCATTCGTATTACAATAGTAGCAATAAGGAATACTATGAAATGTATCGCACAATTATGCTTTATCATTATTCTAAGAAGGGGGTTTTGTCATGTCAAAGAAAGGTTGGGGTAAGTTCGTAGCATTTGCAGCTGTAGCAGGAGCTGTGGCTGCCGGCGTTTCTTATGTACTTCAGTATAAGACATACCATAATGAACTGGAAAAAGATTTCCGCGAGTTTGAGGACAACGATGAGGAGGCAGATGCGGATGCTTCTGACCGCACCATTGATTCACGGAAGGCGGACCGCAATTATATCTCCCTTTCATCCAGCAAAGATGAGTTCAAGGTAGCTGCCAAGGACATGGCCAGCGCCACGAAGAACGTACTAAAGGATGCAGGCAGCCTTCTGTCTGATACGGCTCACGAAGCCGTCTCAGCAGCCGTGGACACGGCCCACATCGCCATACACACTATGAAGGCCAAGAAGGCGGATCTCATGGATGAGCACGGACAGAATAAGGAGGACGATTCCGAACTGTTCGAGGACGAAGGGTTCCTGGATGATGATTATGTGGACGAGGATGACCTCTATGACTATGGCCGTATGGACGGCGATTCTTCCTATCCTCCCAGGAATTACCCGGAAGATTACAGCGATGACCTGATGGACGAGGAGGAAGCTTCCGTGGAAAAGGAGGATATCCCTCCCGCTCCCAAGCCCACCGCCACCATTGAGGAAGATACACTGGATTAAAGCATAAAACCTCCGGGGGTTTTGGGCATTGTGCCGTTGCCCCGGAGGTTTTTCTTTTTTCCTGTGTTTTATGATTCAGGATCACTCCTCCCATACCAGAAGATTTTTCCATACAGGCAGCTTGATCTGTTCTTCTCCCAGCACATACGCATGGTTGTCACTGTCCTCTGACAAAAGCTGGTATTCTTCTGTGGATTCGCTGTAAACCCACCTCTCATCCGTAACCACCACGCCGCGGTCCACTTCCAGTTTCCAAGTGACTGTCTCATTCTCATCATTCATGCTGGTATAGGTCACTTCACCGTCCATAAGGTCTTCTGAAAATGTACCCGTCTTGCAGATATCCCTCACTTCCCCCTCCGGGCTCCACTGATAATAGCAGTAGCCGGTATGGCCTTTCCCTTCCATCCTGCCGTCCTTCCAGAGCCCTTCGGAGTAATCATACCTGGGAGCGTCCAGGTTCACCACCTGAAGGGCCGTACACTGTCCCTCCGGCTTTCCATCCTGGAATGTTCCGTAATATACGGTGCCGGCCATTGTAAAAACCATTCCCTGCCCTTCTATCTCTTCACTAAGGCCTTCCCCATTATAGAGGTAACGCCTGCCCTCCATGGTTGTGTAAAACAGATCCTGCAGTGTTTCCTCTTCCCGCTCCATGATGCCCGCCGCCTTTTCCAGATTTCCCTCATTCAGCGCCTTCATGATATCTCCCGCCAATGCATCCTGATCCTGGTCCAGAACAGGGACGCCGTCCGCCCTGGCCCGACTCCCTGAGCCGCCCATGCCATCCCCGCTTTCTGCGCGGCCCACACCTCCTGCGCCGTCTTCACTTCCTGCGCCGTCCGCCATGCGGCCTCCTCCTGCATTATCAATACCAGGGTCTGCCGCCATCTCACCACTGATACGGCCGGATATATGTCCCTGGCCCTTCATTCCCCAAAAAACGCTGATTCCCAGCACAATGGCAAATGCAGCTATTGCTGTTATATCCGGCACGCTGAATTTTCTGTTCTTCATGGTTTCACTGTTCCTTTCTCCGGTCATATCTCCGGCCTTTTCTCCGACCCTTTCTCCGGTTTTTCCCAGGCCTGATCCAAGAGCCTGATCCCCTTTTCAATCTCCCTCTCACTGAGCCTTGCGTATCCCAGCATGACCGTGGAGGAATCCATACCGTGCTGTGGGTTGATAAAGCAGTCCGACATTGCATAGACCTTCACCCCGGCTGCGGCTGCCCGCTCCACCAGCTGCATCTCGCCGCCTTTCCACTTAGAGGTCAGGAGCACATGAAGGCCGGCATATTCCCCATTGATCACAAACCTGTCCTCCAGATCCTTAAGTCCGGCCAGGAGCACATCATGCTTTCCTTTGTACACAGCCCTCATACGGTTTAAATGCCGCTCATAGTACCCCTGGGTAATGAACTGGTACAAGATATTCTGATCAATCCTGGACACTGTGGAGGCGTAAAAACCAGCCCGTTCCCTGTACTTCTCCATCAAATGACGGGGCAGCACCATAAACCCCACACGGATTGCCGGGGCTATGGATTTGGAAAATGTTCCCATATATATCACCCTGCCGCCCCGGTCCATGCCCTGAAGGGCGGGGATAGGCATACCTTTGTAGCGGAACTCGCTGTCATAATCATCCTCGATCAGATAGCCCCGGCTGCTGTAAGCCCAAGCCAGCAGTTCCTGGCGGCGCTTTACAGGCATGACGATCCCTGTGGGATATTGATGGGAGGGCATGATATACGCCACCTGTGCCCCGCTGTGCGAAAGCCGGTCCACATTCATCCCGTACCGGTCCATTTCCACGGGAACCACGCTGTATCCCACCCCGCGCAGCACACGGTACGCCTGCTTGTACGTGGGGTTTTCCATTGCGATCCGTGGATCACTGCCCAGGTCATTTCCCAGGATCTGCCCCAAAAGCATGAGAAGGTATTCGCTGCCGGCACCGATCAGTATCTGGTCCGGGCTGCAGTTCACTCCTCTGGCTGAATGGAGATATGCTCCAATGGCTGTACGAAGGGACAGTTCTCCCTGTGGATTGCCCACTGCAAACATATCCTTATTGTCATCCACCAATGTATTGCGGCTGAGTTTTCTCCAGATATTAAAGGGGAAACTTTCCAGGTCGATTCCCCTGGGAGAAAAGTCCACCTCATAGGCCTGTTCCCCCGGCTCCTGCTCCACCACAAAGGAACCCGGCGATCTCTGCCGTACCTCCACCAGTTCCTCTATTTTACACACATAATATCCCTTGCAGGGCAGAGCCTCGATATACCCTTCCGACAGCAGCTGGTCATAGGCCATCTGCGTGGTACTGCGGCTCACTTTCAAATTCTGCGCCAGGACCCTGGTCGATGGAAGCCTGCTGCCTGCCTCCAGCCTGGCCGAGCGTATCTCGTCCTTGATGTACTGGTAGATCTGTTCATAAAGAGGGCTTTCCGACTGGCTGTCAAAGGGTATGATCAGTTCCATGTCCCCACCTTTCTTCCATCAACTGGCATTGTTATAATCAAATATATCAACCGGATAAATCATACCAGATTTGCATGGTGCTGTCAATATTCAGGGGTCTCCGGTATATGTGCTAAGACCGGGACAGACCGGTCATCACAGGAAAATGGCTGCTGCACCCTGCTTAAAAGGCGCGGCAGCCATCTCACTGTTATGATGCACTATTACAGCGGATCCATTTCCCAGTTACAGCGTTTTTCACTTGCCGGATCCGTATACCAGTCTCCCCTCAATATATTTTGCAACAATATTCCTGTCATCTCCGGCCTGGATCAGCCGTTCGATCCGCTCACAGGTGGAACGCCGGCTCAGATCCGCAATGGACGTATCATCCAGTACCACTGCGTCAAACAGGTACCCCGGTTCAAAACTGCCTGCTTTGCCCCAGAAGCTTCCTCCCCCTTTGGTTGCCAGGTAAAATGCTTCCGACCAGGACAATCCTCCCATGACCGCGTCAGGGTCGTCCCCCCGCTCTGTCTGGGCCCATCTGACCCTGGATGCCAGGATGGCATGTTTTACCACCTGGAACATTTCCAGACGCCCCACACCCGCCATGTCTGAGCCCAGGCCCACGGCAATGCCGGAATCCAGATATTCCCTCACAGGCGCAATGTTGGCGGCAAACATGTTGCACTCCGGACAATGGGCAACCATCACCTTCCGCTCCCTCATCAGCTCCATCTCCGCTTCATTTGGAAAGACACAGTGGGCCATCACGGCCGGGACTGCAGACCCCATGAGGCCGTATCTGTCATAGGCCTCCCCATAACATGTCAGCCCCGGCTCCAGTTCATTCACCCACTTGATCTCATCCAGACCCTCGGACAGGTGGGACTGCACAGGCACATTGTATTTTTCCGCCAATGCTCCCAACCCCTCCAGCAGCTGGTTCGTGCAGGTGGGAACATACCGGGGGGTGATCACAGGCTTTACCGGGCCGTACAGGCCCCTGCAGTCACGCAGCCACTCTTCTGTCTCGCGCAGGCTTTCCTCTGTGGTCTCCACCAGACCCTCCATGGAATTGCGGTCCATATTGACCTTCCCCACATAGGCTGCAAACCCCTTTTTATACAGCATTGACATGAGCAGTTCGGTGGCGGGCCGGTGGATGGTGGCAAACATCACCGCCCTGGTGGTGGTGGTCTTCATCAGATCATGGGTAAAACGTTCATATGCCCTGGCCGCATATTCCAGATCCCTGTAATGGCTTTCCTCGGGAAACGCATAGATATCAAACCAGGTTCCCCAGCCATCGGCTTCAATGTTGCGTCCCAGGCCCCGAAATCCGTACTGGGGAGCATGAAGGTGCAGGTCACACAGTCCGGGAATGATCACATGGCTGCCGTAATCCATCACCTGGATATCCTTATAGTTTGCCGGCAGCTCTCTGTATACCCCGGCCGAAACTCCATTTTCACACACAACATATGCATTGTCATGGCAGATAAAACGCTCTTTTTCCTCCGTATACACAACTGCGCCCTTCAGGGCAAATACACGGTTTTCCATCATCAGGCCCTACCTTCCTTTCTGTTTTTGCTCTCCCAGAAATAATAGGCGGGAAGTCCGGTAGCCACCACTACAAAGGCACTGAACAGGCTCTTGTAGGGCGCCCACAAAAAGGTAGACACAAGGAGGACCACATTGGCTCCCACGGACAGGATGGTCATAAGCAGCCAGGCCGGGCATTTCCAGGAAGGATTATAATCCGCTTTCTTATGCAGCTTAAACATGGTTGCAAAGGAAAGGGCATTTTTACACAGGGCCACGAAGGAAAAGAATCCTAACAAGGCTCCGATATCCGCTGCAAATACCAGGACAATGGACACAGCGCAGGAATACATGATGGAGTTGGCCGGCGTCTCCCACTTGGGATGGATCTCAGCAAATTTCCGGAAAAACAGGCCATCCTTTGCCATTGCATACTCGATCCTCGGCTGGCACATGATGGTCCCGTGGAGAGATGCGATAATGACGATAATGGCGATAAATGCAGTCATAACGCCTGCTGCCGAACCGATCACCGGAATCTGCGCAGCCGCCTCAGCCACCGGTGCGGAGGATGCGGTTAAAAGATTCATGGGCAGAAGGCCGGTGACAGCTGCTGCCAGACTGGTGTAAATGGCAATGATGACAAAAACCGTAATGATCAGGGCTTTTGGAATGGTCTTTTCCGGATCCTTCACCTCCCCTGCCATGGAACAGGCCGTGGCCATCCCCGCATAGGACCATGTGGTGGCGGAAACGCCTGCCAGAAGCGCCTTAAACCCGGTGGATGCCCCTGCCATGGCCGGTGCGCTTATCATGGTCTTGTCCGCATAAAACAGTCCCACGCCAATGAGAAGCGCAAAGAGAAGCATTTTAAAACTGGTCATAAAGGTGAGGAACTTGCCGCCCACCTCCACGGAACGCATGTTGATGATCATGAATGTCACGATTAGAGCAGTGGCCAGCAGCTTGATGCCGATCCCGGCAATCCCGGGAATAAAAAATGCTATGTAGTCCGCCAAAGCCAGGGCCATGATGGAATAGGACGGCGGATCCCCGCCCCAGAACGTGGTCCAGCCGCACAGGAATGCTAGCGGCCTGCTTCCCGCCTCCCTGAACCAGACATAGAACCCTCCGTCATCCGGACATGCGGCTGTAATCTCCGCAGCCACCATGTTCTGAGGAATCATGATGATCCCGCCCACTATAAATGCCAGGATCGTGATCGCCGCACATCCTGAGGCAGCGGCCACCTCCCCCACCGATGAAAATATACCTGAACCGATCACGGTCCCAACCCCCAGAGATACCACGGCTCCCAGTCCCAGCTTGCGTTTCAGCTCCTGAGGCCGGTCAGCCCCCTGTCCCTTCCCCTTATCCATAAAAGGACCTCCTTATTATAAGTTTTCTACGTATATGGTTTGAATCCAGTCATGCGCGCTTTCTGTTTCTGTCCTAATTAAACACCATGACCTGCACATACTGTCAACCTATAATATAAAGTATTTTTTCTCAAAATCTAAAGTTGACTGTAAAACTCATATTTACCTGTATTCGGCCAGAAAACAGTACTCTCCCAAAAGGTCCCCCTCTTCGTAAGATTCAATGACGGAAAATGTCAGGGTATTTTCATCCTGCTCCTTCAGGGTCACCAGGCCGCAGGATTTAAGATCCTCCTTTAACGCCCGCAGAATAAACCTGTCCCTGTAGGAATCCGGAAACTTGCGCCTGTTATTGGCAAGAGTCCTGCTGCCTTTTTTGATATAGGTGAAGATCCCCACTGCCCGTGATCCTTTGTGGACATAGGGCGCCATGGCCCGCTCCAGGGAGGATATGTTAAATCCCTGGATGATCTCGGTGTGGAAATAATCCAGCACAATATCCACGGATCCCCCCTTCAGCGGATAGGCCAGTGTGTCTGTCACAAGATATAGGATCTGATAGCGCCGGTCCAGCGTCTCGATCCTGGCCTTGATATCCCGGATCACCGACAGATCGGAATCCGCGATAATATAAATTGCCTCCGGGTCCAGATACAGGATCCCGGTGCTCAAAAAGCAGATGGTATTTACAAAATTTTCCAATATCACTTTTCCCTTTAGAGGCTGGGACTGTATCTCCTTGAGGATCCAATAAAAATTCTTTTGAAGGCGGCTCACCCCGTCCGGCTTCAGGCGCCCGTAGGTCTCCCGGTTCCTGTCAATAGGCACGATCCTGGGACCTTTCTCCATCCCTCTCCCCTCATCCTTTCCCGTGTCCTTCTCCGTACTCTTCCCTGTTTTCTCCTCCGTACCCTTCCCTGTTTTCTCCTCCGTGCCCTTCCCTGTTTTCACTTCCGTATCCTTCCCCGCCTTCCCCTCTGCCTCCACCTCCATGTCTCCCCCAATATAGATCCCATCCCGGATCTCAGCTTCATATCCGCAGACACAGGATGCTTTTCCCTTTACGATCTCCAGATCCTCGATCCTGGTATCCTCATATACAAGGGATCCGCCGCAGCGGGGGCAGCACAGGATGGGCAGGATATTCAGATAGATCCCGGCCCGCCGGTGCTGCGGAGTCCTGTTTAATTCTTTTATCTGCTGCCTCAGTTCCCTGCAGGCAGTATCCAGCTTCTGTTCCTGTTCGCACACACGCCTGTGCACCTGCCTTAGCAGTTCCTTTTTAAGTCCCCATATTTCCCCTTCCGGTTTCTCCCCCCGTTCCCAGGAAAACCAATCCCCGATCTCCTTTAACAAAAACCCATCCTCCCTAAGCCCCAGGATGGTCTCCAGCTCCCTTTTACAGTCCTGGTCAAAGAATAGCTGTCCCTCCCTTTTTCCCGGGCGCAGCAGGCCCAGCTGGACATAATAGCGGACCGTCCTCACCGAAAGTCCGTATAATGTGGAAAATTCCTGTATCTTCATCCCCGTCCCCCCGTTATCTACGGCTCCAGATCTGCGATCCGCCTTTCCAGGCGCCTTTTCCTCTGTTCCCATTGTTCCCTCTCCTGCTCCAGTTCCCGCAGGCGCTCCTCCATATACAGGGCCAGCTGTCCGCTGTCCTCCGGGCTGGCGAAATTGGACAGCCTTCTAAGGGAAAGGATCTTGTGGATATCCTTTAAAGGGAACCCCACCGCCTTTGACTTTTCGATCAGCTTCATATCCGCCCGGCAGTCCTCGTTAAAACTGTATTGATGGTTCTTCACCTCGGGGACCAGCAGCCCCAGTTCCACATAGTACCGTATGGTGTGCTGAGGCACCTGGAATTCCCGCGAAAACTCACCTATCTTCATACATCGCACCTCCCCTGGATCAAATGGGCGCGAAGCACGTTCCCGTTCTTCGCCCATCCGCGCGTAACATTTATCTCTGTGGCATATCTCTGTGGCATATCCCTGTGGCATTTGCCCCCGCCTGCCAAAAAGGAGCCGCATAAAATACGCGGCTCCTCTTAACATCTCTTATCTCATACGGTTCCCATGATACGGCCCGATAAAATCCCCTTTACTTAGGCAGTCTGAACGAACTCTTAAGGGATACGATCCGGTTGAACACAGGCTGCTCCGGAGTGCTGTCCTTGCAGTCCACACAGAAAAAGCCGTTGCGCACAAACTGATAGCTGTCATATGCCTTTCCCTCTGCCAGGGCAGGCTCCACAAAGCAGTTTTTCAGCACAGTAAGGGAATTGGGATTTAAGTTCAGGCTTCCGTCCTCATTCATCTTGCCCTTTTCCTCATCCACAATATTCTCATAAAGGCGGCACTCCACCTGCCTTGCGGTGGGAACCGCAACCCAGTGGATGGTTCCCTTTACCTTTCGCCCTTCAAAGCCGGAGCCGCTCTTGGTCTCAGGATCATAGGTTCCATGGACAACGGTCACATTGCCGTTCTCATCCTTCTCACATCCGGTGCATGTCACAAAATATGCGCCCATAAGCCGCACCTCATTCCCCGGGAACATACGGAAATACTTCTTGGGCGGCTCTTCCATGAAGTCCTCCCTTTCAATATAAAGCTCACGCCCAAAGGGCACCTTCCTGTCACCCAATTCCGGATTCTCCAGGTTATTGGGGACATCCAGCAGTTCTGTCTGGCCCTCGGGATAGTTGTCGATCACCAGCTTCACAGGATCCAGGATAGCCATCATACGCGGTCTTTTAAGCTTTAAGTCCTCGCGGATACAGTATTCCAGCATGGCGTAATCCACAGAACTGTTGGCCTTTGACACGCCTACCAAATCCACAAACATCTTGATTGCTTCCGGCGTGTAGCCCCTTCTGCGCAGGGCTGCTATGGATACAAGGCGCGGATCATCCCAGCCGTCCACAATACCGTCCTCCACCAGCTTCTTGATATACCGCTTGCCTGTCACCACGTTGGTCAGGTACAGCTTTGCAAATTCAATCTGGCGCGGAGGATTCTCAAACTCACATTCCCTCACCACCCAGTCATAAAGCGGTCTGTGATCCTCAAACTCCAGGGTGCAGATGGAGTGGGTGATCTTCTCAATGGCGTCCTCAATAGGGTGGGCAAAATCATACATGGGGTAAATGCACCACTTGTCCCCTGTGTTATGATGGGCCATATGGGCCACACGGTAGATGACCGGATCCCTCATGTTGATATTGGGGGAAGCCATGTCGATCTTGGCCCGAAGCACCTTTTCCCCGTCCTTGTACTTGCCGTCCTTCATATCCTCAAACAGCTTTAGGTTCTCCTCCGGCGTCCTGTTCCTGTATGGGCTCTCCTTGCCCGGAGTGGTAAAATCTCCGCGGTACTCCCTGATCTCCTCTGCGGTCAGGTCACAGACAAATGCCTTTCCCTTTTTGATCAGGAATACTGCGCACTGGTACATCTGCTCAAAATAATTGGATGCAAAAAACAGCCTGTCGTCAAAATCAGCGCCCAGCCACTTTACATCCGCCATAATGGACTCCACAAATTCCGTCTTCTCTTTTGTTGGGTTTGTATCATCAAAACGCAGGTTGAACTTTCCACCGTATTTCTGTGCCAGCCCGTAATTCAGCAATATGGACTTGGCATGTCCGATGTGTAAATAACCGTTGGGCTCAGGCGGGAAACGGGTCTGGACATGGTCATATACGCCCTCCGCCAGGTCCTTGTCAATCTCCTGTTCAATAAAGTTCTTGGAGACTACCTCCTTTTCCTCTGTTTCCATTACGGTGTCTTTCTCTGCCATAATTGTTCCTCCGTGGTTACTATTCTAATTGAGTATAATAAATAATCATAACACATTTCTTTTGTCTGTGAAAGGGCAAAATACATTTTCAGGTAGAAATCTTCCTGTCTGTCTGCTATACTATATTAATGTGCTAAATTGTATATAAATATTAAGGAGAATTGCCAAATCATGAAAAAAGCAGCTAAGTATGCATTGATAAAGACGGTCCCCATCTTTCTGGGATACATATTCCTTGGAATTGCCTTCGGACTCCTGCTTCAAAAATCAGGTTTGGGGGTGGGCTGGGCCTTTCTCATCAGCGCCCTGGTCTATGCCGGTTCCATGCAGTTTGCCCTGGTGGGTATCCTCACCGGCGGGCTGAGCTTTATCACCACAGCCGTCATGACCCTGTTCATCAACAGCCGCCATGCCTTCTACGGACTGACCTTTATCCAGCGGTTTAAGGAAATGAAACGCACCTATCCCTATATGGTATTTTCATTGACGGACGAGACCTACTCCCTTTTGTGCTCCATGGCCCGGCCATCGGATTTCACGGACAGGGAGTGGAAGGCGGCCACATTTTTCACCGCCCTGTTTGACCAGTGTTACTGGGTGGCAGGCTCTGTCATGGGCGCCCTGATGGGGGAGCTGATCCGGTTTGACACCACAGGGATCGAATTTGCTATGACAGCCCTGTTCGTGGTGATCTGTGTGGACCAGTGGAAGGCAGCCAGGACCCACATACCGGCCATAACAGGATTTATATGCGGCGCCCTGTTCCTGATGCTGATCCGCTCATCCAACTTTATCCTGCCGGCCCTGGCAGCCACAGTAGCCTTTCTGCTGTTCCTTCAAAAAGCAGTGGAAAAGAAAATGGAGGAAACCAACCCATGACAAACCTTTCAAACCCGGCCTATGTACTGTCCACCATACTGATCTGCGCCCTGTGCACCCAGGTCACGCGCTGGCTCCCCTTTCTGCTCTTTGGCGGCAAAAAGGAGGTGCCCAGGCTGATCCGCTACCTTGGGTGCGTGCTTCCGGCCGCCATCATGGCCGTGCTGGTGGTCTACTGCCTGAAGGGCATCACGCCCTTAACCTATCCGTACGGCCTGCCGGAACTGATCTCCGTGGCCGTGGTGGTGGTCCTCCACCTGTGGAAAAGAAATACGCTGGCAAGCATTGCCCTGGGCACGGTGTGCTACATGATATTGGTCCAAATGGTATTCTGAAAGCAGGCACTGTCCCCAAATCAGGCTGTAGCCCCAATCAGCTGTATCTTCAAAACAGCCTGTACATCCCCCACCGGGCGTACAGGCTGTTTTTTATGTTTCTTCCTGGACTTCGTCCAGCACAGGTTTTATGACCCCTGTGCGGACCAGCTCCACAAATGTGGGAACCAGTTCCGGATCAAACTGGGTTCCGGCACCCTTTTCCAGTTCATTGATGGCAAAATCCACTGACATGCTGGACTTATAGCTTCTCTTTGACACCATGGCGTCAAAGGAATCCGCAATACACAGGATCCTGGCCGCAAGGGGAATGTCCCTGCCCGCAATGCGGCGGGGGTATCCCCTGCCGTCATAGCGCTCATGATGACCGATGACCGCAGGGATCACGTAATCCATGGAAGGAAGGTGGCGGATAATCTCCACCGATGCCTCCACGTGGCGTTTCATTACCTCGTACTCCTCATCTGTGAGTTTGCCGGTCTTATTCAGTATATTCTCAGGTATTCCTATCTTTCCTATATCGTGGAGCAGGGCGGACTCCTTGAGTATTTCCCTGTACTCCTCGCTGGTCCTCAGGGCCTCCCCCATGGATACCGCATAGTAAGCTACATTTTTGGAATGCTGGAACGTATAGTGGTCCTTTGCATCAATGGCAGCGGTAAGGGCATAGATGGTAGGCGCATATTCGGAATACATGCTCTTGTGCTTTTTGGCCAGCCCTTCATCCGTGTCCCGGATGCCGATGATGCCGTCCGAATAGACCCGGATCCCATTCTTCCCAGAGCGCTTAACATGATATACGGCACAGTCCGCATTGGATACCAGTTCCTGCAGACTGGCCGCCCCGTAAGGGATGGCGCAGATGCCGCAGCTGACAGTCAAAGGCTTGAGATACGTCTCCACGCAGTCCCGGTTCATGTTCTGGATCTGACGCGAAATATTCTCCGACAAATTCTGGGCCGAATAGATGTCATAGTCCGGCAGGATCACAGCAAACTCCTTGCCGCTGTAGCGGGCGCAGAAACCATTATCCCCCACCGTGCCCTGGATGATCCGCGCAATATGCACCAGGGCCCGGTCCCCCTCCTGGTTGCCGTAAAGCTGGTTGTACAGCTTAAAGTCATCCACATTAAAAATGGACAAAGCCAGGGAAGTCCGTCTGCATTTTTCAAATGTTTCTTCCAGCACCTCATAAAAATACTTTCTGTTTAAAAGGCCGGTCAGCTCATCCGTCCTGGCCTCCTCGTAGGCCTTTTCATACAGCCTGGAATTCTTTACTGCAATGGAGCTTACGGATTCAATGGAGTTGAGGAAAATGATATCCTCCTCCGTGTAGCCTGACCGCAGTTTGCTCTTTTTGTCCTTGCCTCCAAGGAGCACCAGGCCTGCCAGGTCATCTCCGTCCTTCAGGGGAAGCAGGCACTCGATCTTCAGATTTTCCAGCTGACTTTTTTCTTCCTCCCACATGGACTTGTACTCCACTGTCCGCTTAAAGTCCCTGAGCAAAAGGCAGGTGTCATGGTTCTTCAGCCAGCCCACAAGGGGTGAGCTTCCGTTCAAAATAAAATTCTTATCATCCAGAGGGCTGCTGCTGAACACGGCCGGATAATTTCCCTGCCCGTCATTGATGCAGATATAGATCTTCTTTGCATGAAGGGTATCCGTGATCACGGACACCAGGCCCTGAAGTATCTCATTCAGCCTCAGGGACTGGGATACCAGGGAGGTGTATTCGCTCAGGCGCTCGGTCTGGCTCACCTCCTCTTTTATGAACAGCTTGTCAAAAAAACCCTTGGCAACTGTATAGATCAGCATGGTGGCCAGCATGGTCAGGGTGGCCACGATCATAACACTGAAGGGCGCCAGCATGGGAACCGAGGTCCGTATCAGCTGCTCCAGTGTCTGGGCAATGTTATAAAACGCCAGGGCGCTGATGGCCATTGCAATGATGTAACAGTTTCCCCGTGAAAACAGCAGGGTCATCTTAAACACATGCCTGGAATACAGGGTGTAGAACATGACCCCCGCGTTCACCGCCCCTGCCAGGATATCGATGGGAAACCCGTTAAACACAGGCACTGCCATGTTGCCTGCAAAGAGCAGCAGGATGCCTGAGAGCAGGGGAACCACTTTAGAGCACACGCTCTTATTCTTCCTGCAGCTCCATATGATGACCGCTGAATGGATGACCACCAGAAAGCAGATGCCGTAGATTGCGACCACGCGCCAGGTCATGTGGTACACGAAAAACGCATTGCTGCCGATCCAGGTGATCTCCGGCGCTTCCAGCAAATGCCTTGTGGCCATGTTATAGATATTTACTGCCAATATCAAAAACAGCCACATACGGTGGGATGATCTGGGCGAATGGCCGCAGAAATCCCGTATAAAACAAAAGAACGTATAAGGTACCAGGGCAATTCCCAGCAGCGAAAGATGGAACCATACCTGGTAGGACGGCCATGCCGTAAGCCTCATAAGCAGAGAGCCGCCTGTCCATAAGATCATGCTTCCCAAAACAGCGATGAAATCCCTGACCAGCTTTGACTTTTTAGCTGACAGGAAGGCCAACATGAGAAACATGTAGAAATATAAGGCTGTGACGGAAATAAAAACATAACTTCTCATACACTCAATATCTCCTCTGCCTGTTTGTCGGCTCCTGCATCCTTACCATCTCCTGTACATCATGGATGGAAGGGTTAATATGTCTCAGCGTCTTTCCAGCCCTTTCCTTGTATGCCTTAAACGTGCCGCATCTGAGAACTGTGATCTCCAGCGGGTCCATACCCAGGATCCGTTTCAGGTCCTGGTAATCCTGGTCCACATATTTAAAATAAATGGTAAGATGCTCCTTTAACAATTCCCTGCTCACCGCACGGTTCACCACCGTGCCCGGCGCCAGCTCCACATACATGTGCAGATACGGCCTGCCCTTATCCGGCGTAAACTCCTTCAGGGCCACCCAGCCTGCCACCTCTAACCCTGAGAGCTCGATCACATTCTTGATGGAATTCTCCGATATCCGGGTAAATCCCGCGATATCGATGATGTCCGGAACCCTGTCTATGTATTCAAACCTGGGGATCCTGGTGTCGTCCTCCTTGCTGGCAAGACCCAGGCAGCGGTACATATCCCCCACCCGGTACCTGGCAAATGCCCCTCCCTTTAACACGGTCAGAACCAGCTCATATACCTCTCCCGGCACCACCTGGTCCATGCACACGGTCTTGGGGGCGTAGGAGGGATCCTCCATATTCCTGTACATCTCATCCTGAGGCATGAACTCATAAAAACATGCATCAGGGAAAAAGTACAGTCCATTGCGGTTCCATGTCTCTGTACCTACAAAGCTGGGCTCCGTTCCGGCAAATACCTCCACCGGACGCACGCCCCACAATTCCTCCAGATCATCCTTATAACAGCGGTTGTCGGTGCCCGCGCAAAGGAATCCCTTCAGCTTAAAAAGATCCTTTGGCATCAGCTGGCGGTTTTCCTTCTGGCACTGTTTTTTTGCCTTAAGGAACTTCACAGCCATGTTGGGTGGCATGGTAAACAGCTTCTTTAAGGAGGATCCCCCTTTCCTGCCGCCTTCGGACAGACTGGCGATGCTCATGCTCACATAATAAGCCACGCTTCCCATGCCGAAAAAGAAATCGATCCCCTTGCTGAGCCCCATTTTAAAGCCCTTTTTATTGCGCTCGGAAAACGTCATGTTCACCGCTTCATTCACAGGAGGCAGAAACTCCATGTGAAACTGGTCCTGCAGTCCCAGCGGTATCAGCCCGGTGATATACGGAAGGGGCGCCAGTCCATAGAGAAAGGTATCGCCGATACTGATGTCAAAGCTTCCCCTCCCCTTGCTGGTAGCCATCATAAGGCAGGTGATTATGTTATTCTTATAAGTCTCCAGCATGGCATTGGTGTAGGGAGCCACCTTAATAGGGTGTTTGCCCCCCTCCCAGGTGGTCTGAAGCCATATGATGGGCTTATCCGGAAGCATGTCCTCCTTTTTTAGAAGCAGTACATCCGCATAGTCTTCATAGGTGGTAAGGGGCACCATGGAACGGAATTCCTCCACATTAGAAGGAGTTCTGCCCTTTAATATCTTCTGCCCCAGGGGACTGCTGCTCCAGAGCCGGATCTGTTCTTCCAGCAGCCTTCGCTGTATCCTCATATAGGATTCCATATCCAGATCCAGGAAACCGCAGTATTCCTGCCAGATCCGGTCGTACTCCTGGTTAGCCAGCTTTTCCTCAAATGTCATTGATCCTCACCGCCTTTTACTGTTTTGTATGAAATTCGGTATCAAAAATGGCACGGTTCTCTTATAATCCTCGTAATCAGAAAACTCCGCCGCAAAGATGCAGCGGTCCTGGTACCAGGCATACAGCAGGTTGAGAAAGGACAGGACCAGGCAGAGTATCACCCGTTCCCCAAGGGAAGTGGACATGCCCAGACAGAAAAAGCATCCGAAAAACCACCAGATACCCGGATGGCGGCACCAGCCGTACATCCCGCTCCTGCACACCGTGTGCAGGTCCGCCTCCTTGCAGTAAGTACTGTCAAAGGGGAGGGCAAAATACAGTGTATAAATGAGAAGGGCCAGGAAAACAGCCGCTCCCGTAAGCCACAAAAGCCATCCCCCAAACCTTACGGTCAGGGACAGCCGCACCAGACGGACAGCCACCACTGCCAGACACACATTCCCGGCTGCAAACAGGTGGGACATCCACTGCTTTTTAAGAAAGACCCTGTTCCAGTCATACAAAAAAAACATCCCAAAAGCCCCCAGGCCAAGTATCCAGTCAAGCATTCATTATCCCCCCTGCCAAAAAGAAAAAACGGAAGTCAGCATATCTAAAAATATCTGACCCCCGTATGAAATCACTCACAAATTTACTCATGCAGTCTCCCCCATATATATGACAATAACTCACAATTAACGCATTACAAAAAGATTGTATTTTACGGACAATATCAATCTTATCACAAAGTGGCTAAAAACGGAAGGGATTTGCCCGGATATTATTTTTCTATTTATGATTAATTTGGGCTTATTTTGTAATTATTCAAAATTAATTGTAGAAACGGAACAATTACATGCCCCTCCGTTCTGAAGGCGGAACCTTTGGATGGCTTTTGGGCAACAAAAAAATCCCTTGAATAATCAAGGGATCCATTCAGCTGCTGACGGGAATCGGACCCGTGACCTCCGCACTACCAATGCGACGCTCTACCGACTGAGCCACAGCAGCAACTTTATTTGGTATCGCTCACGCGAACCTTATATATATTATCATGAGCCCAGATATTTGTCAACAACTAATTTTACTTTTTTTATTTTCCCCTGTCAGACTCCTGTCAGGCAGAGAACACAAGTGATAATACAAGTGATCCGTATACAAAATTGAAGTGAAATGCCGGATGCCACAACAGTATTGGAACATCCGGCTTCTGCTGTCTAAAAAATACCTTCGTAGCTCTCCCTGAGTGTATCACAGGACCGGCCCAGCTTCTCAAGTTCCTCCTCTGTCAGCGACAGGGGCAGAACCCGCTGGATCCCGTTCTGGTTAATAATACACGGCACGCCCACGTATACGTCCCTCTGGCCGTACTCTCCCCTGAGCATGGCCGATACGGTGAGCACACTGTGTTCATCGCCCAGAATGGCCTTCGTGATCCTTGTAAGGGCCATTCCGATGCCATAGTATGTTGCATTTTTGGCCTCAATGATCTTATAGGCGGCGGTGCGCACCTCCTCCTCGATCTCCTCAAACCTGGTGCGGCACAGTTCATCCCCGGATTCACTGCACAGTTCCAGGATGGGCTTGGTGGCCAAAAGCGCCTGGCTCCAGGGCACAAACTCGCTGTCCCCATGTTCACCCATCACATAGGCGTGGACGTTCCTTGGGTCAGCCTTCAGGTAATCCCCCAAAAGGTAGCGCAGCCTGGCTGTATCCAGGGCCGTGCCGCTGCCCAGCACACGCCTGGGATTAAACCCTGACAATGTACAGGTGATCCTTGTCATGATATCCACCGGGTTGGTGGCTACCAGGAAGATCCCATTAAATCCCGAGGAAGTCACCGGATCGATAATGGAGCGGAACACCTGGGCGTTGCGCTTTAAAAGATCCAGCCTTGTCTCCCCCTGCTTCTGGGCAACCCCTGCACAGATGACCACGATATCCGCGTCTGAACAGTCATTGTAATCACCTGCATATATGGTCATGCTGGCGTTGGCAAATGCCAGGCCGTGGTTTAGGTCCATGGCCTCTCCTTCCGCCCTCTTTCTGTTTACATCAATGAGCACCAGTTCGTCACACACCGACTGGTTCAGAAGGCTGTACGCATAACTCATACCAACCATTCCGGTTCCCACGATCACAACTTTTCTCTTATCCACCTTCATTGAGTTGCTCCTTTCCAGGACATTGACTGCCCTCTGACATAAGTATAGTATATCAGGAAAGACTCACGGTTATTCTATCCATATCCCTCTATCTTGCCAATTTCTTTTCCATCAGCTCACTGTTGCTGCTGTATGCAATGGTATTTTCACGTGAGATCCTGCCTTCGCGGTAAAGCCGGATCAGGCTGTTGTCCATGGATACCATGCCTTCCTCCTGGGATGTGGCGATCACTCCGTCAATCTGGTGGATCTTGGACTCACGGATCATGTTGCGGATGGCATTATTCAGGAACATGATTTCAAATGCAGGCTGCACGCCTCCGTCCACGGTGGGGATCAGCTGCTGGGAAATGACCCCGTCCAGCACCATGGCCAGCTGGGTCCGGATCTGCTGCTGCTGATTGGGAGGAAATGCATCAATGACCCTGTCAATGGTATTAGCCGCCCCCACGGTGTGCAGGGTGGACAGGATGAGATGTCCTGTCTCAGCCGCCGTCATGGCAATGCTGATGGTTTCATAATCCCTCATTTCACCCAGGAGAATCACATCCGGGGCCTGCCGCAGGGATGCCCTCAGGCCGGTGACATAGCTGTCCGTATCAGTCACGATCTCCCTCTGGGTCACAACACTCAGCTTATGCCTGTGAAGGTACTCAATGGGATCTTCCAGGGTGATGACATGGGCGTTCCTGGTACGGTTGATCTCATCTATGATGCAGGCCAGGGTGGTGCTTTTCCCGCTGCCCGCAGGACCTGTGACAAGCACCATGCCCTTGGTCAGCTTTGCCACGTCAATGATGCTCTTGGGCAGATGCAGCTGCCCCGCGTCCGGCAGTTCAAAACGTACCACACGGATGATCCCGGCCAGTGAACCTCTCTGCCTGAATACGCTGGCACGGAACCTGGATACGCCGGGGATGGCAAAGGAAAAATCATCATCCCCGTGGGACTGTACCTTTTCCATGTTCCTGTTCTTAGCCAGTCCATAGATCTGCCCGATCATCTCATTCATCTCATCCGGCATGATCCTGTCATCGCCCTGATAGATGATCCTGCCTCCTATCTTATAGGAAAAGGGCATGCCGGGAATCAGGAAAATATCGGCTGCATTCTTTTCCACTGCTGCTGTGAGTAATTCCATAACATTCATAACTTCTTGCTCCTTTATATCACGATACGTGTCCCCAGCCTGCAGGCGCACAGGATCCAATGTTCAAAAAAACAGCTTCCCCCGCCTCTTAAGGATCCCCCTCACCCCTGTGAGGACGAGGCTCCACCATCCCATACCGGTATGGAGTTGTCGATCTCGTACTCCTCACTGCTGTACACATACCAGGATTTTATCTCGTAACGTTTTTCCCCGCACATGAGCACCAGTTCAATGTGGAGGGACTGCCCCCTGTCCATGGGGATATCCGTGGTGATAAGGCCGGCTTCCCGGTCATAAAGCTCGCCTAACCGGTCCTTTATTTCCAGGCTGCACTGGGTGGAATCCCGGCCCTTCCCCATCTCTTCCATAAGGACCTGGTCCACCTCCTTCAGCCACTGCTGTCCCTTGTTATCCGCCTCATAATATCCGGTGACCGCTTCTGCATTGCGGCTGGCCAGCATTAAGTCCCCCTGGGCGCTGCTCAGGGAAAGCAGGCCAAAGGTGGCCATACACAGCACGATAAAAATAAGGATAAGGGAGGAGACACCGATATTAACTTTATTTCTGGAGTTCTGTCCTGCCATCTGTTTCCTCTTTCATGGATTTTATATTCCCAAACCATCTTCTACGGAGCCTCATAGTCTTCCGTCTGAAGGCGGTAAAGGACCTTCCCCTTATCGCCTCCGTTATCATAGCGCATCACCAGGATATCGGCCCGCCTCATGCTGTCCACCGTACCCTGGTAAATGATTCCCAGATATGGCGTATGGGATGACGGTTCAGTAACCTGCCACTCGCTGTCCCAATATATGGCATGCATCCCCTCGTATCCCGGGCCGGCCGTCAGTTCCTTAAGCCAGTCGGCCCGGGCCTGATCCTCGCTGTCGGCATTTACCAGATGCTCCCATATATTCCGGTCCGGCAGTGTCCCGCTCCACTGGGGTTCCTGTCCCGCCTTCAGCTCCTCTGCCAGGCTTTGGGCCATGAGGACCGCCTGATTGATATCCCTGGCATCCCTGCTGATGCGGTCTGATTTCACAAACACCATTACACAGATGCTGGCGCAGATAATAAAAAAACCCACCACCACCAGCATTTCCATCAAAAATGGCCCTGAACCGGACCCGCTCTTCCTATTCATCCGTCTCAAGTCCTCCGCTCCTGAGAGAAAGGCTGATGGCGCCTCCCCCTTCTCCCAGCGTTTCTATGTGCAGCAGCGGTCCGCTTTTTTTAAGTTCCAGCCCGCCGCACTCCAGTATCTCCAGTCCGTCCTCCAGCCCCAGCCCGCTCTGAGTATCTGTAAACAGCTCGCGGATAGTACCGTCCTTCCAGTAGATCCAGGTCACGTATTCAGATCCCCCGATCTCCTGCTTCATCTCAAGCACACCGGTCCCGTCCACGTCCACCACATCCACAAGGCCGGCCCGGTCGCCCTGGCGTACCTTATTGGCAATATAGCTGAGGGCTGTATTGCCCGTATAATTCAGATCACTGCGCACTGTAATGTTCTCATATACCCTGCTTCCGATCAGCACCGTAAAGAGGGCACTCAGAACAAATACCAGAAACAGCAGCATTGTAAAAAGCACACTCATGGTATGGCCCTTTTTCTCTGTTTTCTGAATCATTCTGTTGCCCCCTATTCCTCTATGGGTATGATATTGATCTCCGGCATTACATTGGATGCAAAGCCATCGTAAAATACATTATATTTCTTACGGTTGATCTGAACCCCGTAATTTTCCTCCAAATATTCCACGCTGGGCGGATAACGCCCCTCAATGGCATAACACTGGACCGAAGCCCTTGTAACGGCTTTTTTTAAAGTCTCTTCCTCCCTGCCCCCTGTCCGGCCCGCAAAATTCATTGTGACAATGGCAAATACCGCCACTGCCACTGCCATGGCTGTCAGGGATAACAGGTAGCCATATACGGTATTCTTTTCTTTCTTTGTGTCCCGAACCTTCATGACCCGGCCTCCTAACCGATCGCTGACAGCACTCCCACCAGCGGAAGCATGACAGACAGTAGCACCAGCCCCACAGACACTGCCAGGACCGCTACGATTGTAGGTTCAAACCTGGCGATCATATTGTCTATGGCGGCATCCGCCATCTCCTCGTAATCACCGGAGATTTCCTCCATGACCTGATCCAGATGGCCGCTTCTGCTTCCCACTTTGATCATCTGTATATAAAAGCCTGAGAACAGGCCAGTGTCCTTCATAGACTGGTAATAACTCTCGCCCATCTGAAGCTGTTCCGAACATTTGCCAATGCGCTCAGCCACTGTCTGGTTGGCAACCAGTTCCCTTGCCAGTTCCATTCCCTTTTCCAGCTCCATTCCACTCTTTAAGGTCAGGGCCAGCACAGCGGTAAAACGGCGGTTGGCCACGGCCAGGGCAATCTTGCTGCGTCCCTTTACATAGCTGATGAACCGCTCCACAAAGCCAAACTTCTTGCCAAACCTGGAAGCCAGCCAGATACCGCCTATGAACACTGCCAAAAGGGCGGATACCACCAGGGCGCCTCCGCTGAATACGCCTCCCAGGCGGATCGCCGAGACAGCCACCGGGGACATCTGAGCCCCCAGCTGCTCATACACCTTGTTAAATACCGGCATGACCCGTGAAAACAGAACAAACAAAACCACCAAAAGCATGACAACCATCATAATGGGATAGGTCACTGCATTCTTGATGGCCTGTATCAGGCGGTATTCCTTATCATAATATTGGGAAAGGGACTGCATCATCTGGTCCATGGTGCCTGTCTGCTGGCCCAGCTTAGCCATCTTCACCACATAGTCAGGAAATACCTTTGCGTCTTCCAGCACCTTAAAAAAAGGATCTCCCAGTTCCACGCCCTCCGCCATGTAGAGCAGCATATCCTTTTCCTTTTTGTCCGCCGCGTCCTCGGCCATAATGGAAAGACCCTCATCCAGCGGCACCGCGGCTTCCAGCAGCAGTGATATCTGCAGGCAGAACGCGGACAGCTCCCGGTAGGAATAGCGGTAATACGCCTCTCCTTGCTTTGCCATCTCCTTGCCTCCTGTTAATAGCTGTATTTTGCCTTATAATTGGCGCCATTGCCAATGTACTGCATGATCTCCTGGCTTTGGCCGCTGGAGGATGCAAATGTGGGATCCATTAGTTTCCAGCTGTTCCCATCAAAATAAATAATGTTATCCACCCAGCCCTGTCCTTCCAGGTACACGTTGATCCATGCGTGATACAGGTTCCCTGTATAACCAACCACCAGCTTGGTGGGAATGTCCTGGGAACGGAGCATGGCCGTCATCAGTGCCGCATAATCAAAGCAAATCCCCTTTTTCTGGGCCAGCACCACATCCACATTGGGAAGATAGCCCGACTGAACGGAGGTGGCCTTGGCCGTATCGTAGGATACGTTGTCAATCACGTAATTGTAAATAGCTGCCACTACCCCGATCTGATCCGATGCACCTGCCGCAACCGCCGCACCTGTCTGGACCGCTGCGCTGGCAGCATTAAAATTCACATACTGGTTGGGGTACAGGAACGGACCAAACTGGTTGGTGACCCCCGCGTCAATGCTCTGGCTGAAGGCCTGGGAATACTGGTTGCCCTGAATATTTTCAAACACCTTTACCTGATAGGATCCGCTGCCCTCCGACAGTGGGAACACCTCATAAACGCCGCTGTTGTTCAGATCATATGTATAAGTCTCGGAGCCGCTTTTGGTTATCTGTATCTTGATCTTCCCAACGCTGCCCGTGTACTTGACCATGATATAACCCTCTGAGACATTGGAGGCGTCCAGAGTAGCCTTTTCGTTCTTATAAGTAGTTGTGCCGGACGCAATGGGCGTGCGCACATAGCTTCCGGCCGGTTTGCTGTAAAGGGGCACCTGGGCATCGTCTATCTCCACCGCCGCCTTGCCGGACTGGGCCAGGGTCGCCGGTGATGAGATCCCACCCGCGGCCACACAGGCCGCTGCCAGGAATGCCGTTAATTTAACAGATGTTTGACCGATTATTTTCAACATAAGATCACCTCTTACTAAATCAATGGGATTCATGCGTATATCTGCGGACCGCCCCGGTGTTAAGCCATGGTGCGCTGCCTTACGATCTCGTAGGCCAGCACGCCTGCTGCCACAGAGGCGTTCAGCGAATCAATATCACCCTTCATGGGTATAGATGCTGTCATATCGCAGTGTTCACTCACCAGCTTGCCCACACCCTCCCCTTCATTGCCAATCACAAGTCCAATGGGTCCTTTCAGGTTCACTTTATACATCACTTCACCGCCCATGTCGGCACACACAAACCACATGCCCTTTTTCTTCAGATCTTCCATGGTGGCCGTAAGGTTGGTAACTTTTGCAACCGGGGTATAGTTAAGGGCCCCTGCGGAAGTCCTGGCAACCGTGGCTGTCAGTCCCACGGCCCTGCGCTTTGGGATAATGACTCCATGGGCGCCGGCCAGATTGGCTGTCCTGATGATGGCTCCCAGATTATGGGGATCCTCGATCCCGTCCAAAAGGATCAAAAAGGGCGGTTCCCCCTTTTCCTCAGCGGCCTTCAGCATATCCTCCACCTCTGCGTATTCATAAGCGGCGGCAGATGCAATAACGCCCTGGTGCTTTCCTGTCTCAGACATCTGGTCCAGACGTTCCTTGGTCACATAATTGACGATCGTGTCATGTTTCTTTGCTTCCCGGACAATGGTGCGCACCGGCCCGTCCTGACAGCCGTCCAGTACAAACAGCTTGTCAATGGTCTTGCCGGAGCGAAAGGCTTCCAGCACTGCATTGCGCCCTTCTATGGTCAGTTCTTCATATCTCATCTCATGTCTCCTGTTTCTTCGGTTTCTCCTGTGGATTTTCCGTCCCTGTCCTCACAGTCAGTCCTTCCAGCCGGATCAGCCCCGCTTTCCACAGGCAGTTCCCCCAGCCGGATCAGGCCCTGGCTTACAATGTATACCAGACGTTCAAACTCTTCCTTAATGAACAGCCAGCCCACCAGGGCCTCCATTCCGGTAGCGGTCCGGTAATCGATGACCGAAGCATTCTTTGCCGTTGTGGCGGACTTTGCATTGCGTCCACGCTTGTACACCCCATGTTCTTCCTCTGTCAGCAGTTCTTCCACCGCCCTTATGAGGGCGGCCTGGGTGGGTGCCTTTACCAGCTGGGCACTGCGCTTGTGCATCTTGTTCACCTGCATGCTGCCCTGGTTGATGACCCTGGCGCGGATGATCAGTTCATACACCGCATCCCCAATATAGGCCAGAACCAGTGGCGAGTAGGAATTCGCGTCCACTGGTTCAAGCTTCATACACTGTTTATAATATGTGAGAAAATCTGTTGTGGTTACACTCTCTTCCACTTTACACCCTCTCTGGTGTCCTCCAGGACAATACCCATATCCAGAAGCTTTCCGCGGATCTCATCTGCCAGCGCAAAGTTCTTATCCTTTCTTGCCTGCTGTCTGGCCGCGATCATATCCTCGATATCGCTGTCCAGCACTTCTTCCTTTTTCTCTGTGATAATGCCCAGGACATCGCACAGATCCTCAATGGTCTTTTTCAGATAGGACACATATGCTTTGGTGCTGGAAGCATCCGCCGTGGAGTTGGCCAGCTTCACCAGCTCAAACACTGCGGAAATGGCATCAGCTGTATTAAAATCGTCATCCATGGCTTCCTCAAACTTGCCAAGCAGCCTGCCTGCTTCTTCCATATTATTCTTCTCTGCATCGGTAACGTCCGCACCCTCAGCCTTTGCATCCAGGTCCTTTAACTTATCCACACAGTTTAAGATACGCTCCAGGCCGTTCTTGGACGCCTCCATCAGATCCGCGCTGAAGTTCAGCGGGCTGCGGTAATGGGCGCTGAGCATAAAGAAGCGCAGTACCTGCAGATCATACTTTTCACTGATCTCACGCACTGTAAAGAAGTTTCCAAGGGACTTGGACATCTTCCTGTTATCGATGTTAAGGAATGCGTTGTGCATCCAGTAGGTTGCAAACGGTTTTTCATTGGCGCATTCACTCTGTGCGATCTCATTCTCATGGTGAGGGAAGATCAGATCCTCGCCGCCCGCGTGGATATCGATCTGATCACCCAGATACCGTTTGGACATCACAGAGCACTCAATATGCCAGCCCGGCCGGCCCTTGCACCATGGGGACTCCCAGTATGGCTCCCCTTCCTTTTTCGGCTTCCACAGCACGAAGTCGCTGGGATCTTCCTTGCCTTCCTCACCGGTCACCTTGATCTCGCGGAAACCGGACTGAAGCTCATCCAGGTTCTTATGGGACAGCTTGCCGTACTCCTCAAAGGAACCTGTCCTGAAATAAACGGTTCCGTCCGCAGCCGTATAAGCATGGCCCTTGTCGATCAGGGTCTGGATCATCTCCAGCATACCGCAGATTTCCTGGGTTGCCTGGGGATGAACGGTGGCCGGCTTAACATTCATACCCGCCATGTCCTTTTTGCATTCTTCAATATATCGCTGGGAAACCGTATCCGCATCCACGCCTTCCTCAATCGCCTTCTTGATGATCTTGTCGTCCACATCCGTAAAGTTGGAGACATAGCGCACATTATATCCCTTGTACTCAAAGTATCTGCGCACTGTGTCAAACACGATCATGGGCCTTGCATTCCCGATATGGATCAGATTATAGACAGTGGGGCCGCAGACATACATCTTGACCTCACCTGGCGTCAGGGGTACAAACTCTTCTTTTCTTCTGCTTAATGTGTTAAATATTTTCATATTCTCATTCTCCTCATGGATTATTTCTTTCTCTGCTTTGCATACCCTAAACGGACAAGGGTTATGTTTTACCTTCATATCCTAATAAGCTGCTTATCATTATAAATCTTTTGATCTCATCCCCGGCCACAGCCAGGACAGCTTTTGCAGCCCTCTGCCATCATTTTATTATCATAGCAGTAATCAGCCACTTCCGTCAATAAGGTAATTGCCTGAGAAGAAATCCCCTCCCCGGTTCCTGTGAAACCAAGTCCTTCCTCCGTGGTAGCTTTGACGCTGACCCTGGACACATCCAGATGGAGTGCATCGGCTATATTCGATGCCATCCGGGGCCTGTAGGGCGCGAGTTTCGGCCTCTGGGCAATAATGGTGGCGTCAATGTTTTCTATGACATATCCCTTTTCCTCCAGGAGTTCCCCCACCTTCTTTAACAGTTCTATGCTGGAAATCCCTTTGTATGCCGGGTCCGTGTCCGGAAAATGCTGTCCGATATCACCCAGGGCAGCAGCCCCCAGCAGGGCATCCATCACTGCGTGTACCAGCACGTCCGCATCTGAGTGTCCCAAAAGTCCCTTTTCATAGGGCACATCCACACCGCCCAGAATCAGCCTGCGGCCCTCTGCCAGCTTATGCACATCATATCCTTGTCCGATTCTCATAATATCTCCTTATAACTGTCTCTATAACTGTCACTATAACCGTCTCGGTTTGGCAGTATTATATCATCATCCGCACCTTCCGGGCAATACATCCTGCCTGGATATCTGTCTGAAGCCCGCAGAATTCCCCATCCGCATGGACGGGAAGGGCTGCCTCCGTGTGGATAGCGATCTCCCTGCACTCAAAATTCCTGACCCCCTTCTGCCTGCCTCTGCGGCCTGCAAAGGCTGACAAAAGCACCGGGATCAGCTTTGTCCTGGTTGCGTGGCTGACCACGCATATATTCATCTTTCCATCACATCCATCCGCCTTGGGGGCAAACAAAAAACCGCCGCCCTCTGAGGGCTGGATATGGCATGAGATAAAAAGTATGTTGTTAAACTCTACCTTCTTGACACCGTCCAGCACAATGTAGCCCTTGGAGGACTTGCATCTGAAAAACTGGCGGATGCCTAAAATGATATAAGAAAGTCTGCCCAATCCCATGCGGCTTAAACGCTGCCTGCATCTGGATGTCAGCGCCTCCTGGCACACAGCCGCATCATATCCGATGCCTGCGCTCACCAGAAAACGTCTGTGGGATAGTTCCTGTTCCCCGTAAGAGAGGACTCCATAATCGATCATGGTAAAATGTCTGGGTGTAAGCTGCTTTTTCAGACACTTGATCACACTTCTGGGCATATGCAGGCTTCTGGCCAGATCATTGCCGGAACCAGCCGGTATATACCCCAGGCTTAAAGGGGCATGGAAAGAAACGCCGTCCAGGACCTCATTCATGGTCCCATCGCCGCCCACCACGATGATATACCGCGGTTCCCGCACACCATCAGTCAGCTTCCTGGCAATGGATCTGGCATCGCCGGTCCCCTCTGTCAGGAAAGCTTCATATTCTATATTATGATTATCCATATAGCGGGCCATGACTTTCCAGAGATTCATGCCTCTGCCGCTTCCCGCATTAGGGTTTACAATAAAGTTATACATAAGCGGTATCAGGGGTCCTTTCCTAGTTCTTTACAATTACATATTGCCTTCCGATATTATACCATAATCCCCTATAAAACACTAAGAAAATTTCTATAAAAAAAATTGCAGAAAAAGTCTTGACAATTACCACAATTTATCATATACTGTACAGGCAGTCGCGATTAAGCTGCTGCGAAAGCCTTGGAATGTGGGGTCTTAGCTCAGCTGGGAGAGCATCTGCCTTACAAGCAGAGGGTCACAGGTTCGAGCCCTGTAGGCCCCACTACCTACCAAAATCTAATATGGCGGAATAGCTCAGTTGGCTAGAGCACACGGTTCATACCCGTGGTGTCGAGAGTTCAAGTCTCCCTTCCGCTACTTGTGAATGGCCCTGAAAGCTTGATAAATCAAGTGTTTCGGGGTTTTTGCTTTTGAAAAATATTGATTACACTTTTTATATGTCCATCCTCTTATTCGCTGCTTTTTCTAATTCCTTTTCTCTCTCAGATACGTCTTTTTGGTCAAAACAATAATTATTTAGCGAAGTCTTTTCATCTTCATGCCCGGCCTGTTCACGGATTGTATTAATATTTACACCACTATCAAACAAAGAGGAAATATATGTTTTCCTGATTTTATGATTGCTTTTATTGTCTACACCAGCATAGTCGCATAAATCTTCAAGGTATTTGGTCAAGGTACGGCTCGTTCCTCTTTTCTTTGTCCTACTGGCAATAAAAATGTATCCACCATCATAATACCCACACTTCAAATTTGCTTTTCGGATTTCGGACAATAATGATTTTGCAATATTGTTCAAATAAACATCTCCATAGCCGGCCTCAGATTTAACATAGGAAACAACTTTATATCCATCTGGCAGCACTCCCCCGCTATCATCAACCCTGTGTGTTGTAGTTTCCATTCTATTGATCGTTATATAATTGCCATTAATATCTTCCCATTTGAGCGCAACTAATTCTCCAATTCTAAGTCCAAGTTGGAAATTCAACAGAACAATCAATGGCGTGATACACCATGTGCAATGGTCAAATTTATATCTCGCCGCCTCAGCAATCAGTTTTTGCTCATTTACAAGAAATACTTGCTTTCCATTATCAGGCTTTTTCTTATGCTGGAACATCTTTTTACTAACTTTAACCCTATCAAACGGATTTTCTCCAATATACTTCTTGTCAATAGCATACTGTAATGACTGTCCTAAAACACTTTCAATCAGATAGTATTGTTTTTTATCCAAATTATTATCTTTTACAATTGACTTCGCCCATTGGTTCAGGTACAAGAAGTCCAAATCGCTTAAGTGTTTGCTGGCTATTTATTTATCTTTATACCATATATCCCACACTGATTTATATCGTTTGATAGTAGATGACGATTTTGTAAGTGTGTTCCTATATTTAATCCATTCGGGATATAAGTCAGTCAATATTGGATTGGTCAGCGATATATAGTTTTCATCTTCCTCCATTGTGCAAAACTTTATAATCTCATCTTCTAGTTTTTCCCTCTTTTTTTAGCTATCAGCCTCCTCTTATTTGGTTTACTTTCATCAGGCAGATATGTTCTCCATCTTCCATAGGATGATTCCCGTATCTCATACGGATGTTTTCGTAAAATTCTTTGACGTTCTCTTTCTTGCATAGTTTTTCGCACATCATCCAAATTAATCATACCCTGAGAAACAACATACCGCAATAAGTCTTCACTTTCTAATTCTCTAATACCCAATTGCTCCCTTCATACTCTTATCAAATTGCCATTTTATTTGTATCAAAAAGGCGCCCAATCTTGCAGAGGCGCCCTTGCGATTCTAACATATTAATTTTTTATTCTTTCACTAGCTTAACGAGATACTCATCCGGAGCCATTGCATCGCGAACAGGTTCCCCATGCGCAATACGGGCAGTTATCTTTTGAACTTTTTTCCAAAAACTCATGATATGTATAGCCAGAACCATGGCAAACAGGACAGTTACCAGAGCCACCAC
>Ga0129314_1000074_pt1 | contig 124922 bp, 109 predicted proteins | sample O1111metagenome_FD_94431 | JGI IMG/M metagenome (GOLD analysis project Ga0129314, IMG submission 94431) | Orangutan individual fecal microbial communities from fecal samples from Wisconsin, USA - O1111 metagenome | ecosystem: Host-associated > Mammals > Digestive system > Large intestine >...
AGTGCCGCCGCAATTGCCATGCTTCTTATCTTATTGACATTCCCGTTCACCAAAGATCCATCCCATACAGATACAACAGTGATACCGTCGGAGTTTTCCGTGGTTGAGAAACAATTTACAACCGGTAACGAAATGAAAAAGATCGTACTGGCCGACGGCTCTACCATTTTCCTCAATCAGGCAACGACTATCAGCCTGCGACAAGGGAAATTTAATGCTCATACCCGTGAAATATGGCTGGATGAAGGAGAAGCATTCTTCGATGTGAAAAAAGAGGCAAGCCGGCCTTTTATCGTTCACACTCCCAATGGAATCAGTACACAGGTATTAGGTACTTCTTTCAATATAAGAGCATATGCCCAATTGGAAGAACAGGTAATCTCGGTCAATACGGGTCGTGTACAGGTATATGATGAAAAAGAGAATAAAATTATCCTGGATCCGGATTATAAAGTATCTGTCAATAACGGGAATAACGAGTTTGTAGCAGATAAAACAGATGCCAGAAACATGTCTGCATGGCGGTCGGGGACTATTATGCTGGAACAGGCAACCATCAGGGAAGTTGCTTTTAGGCTGAAACAGGCATTTAATATTACCCTGATCTACGATCATGCTGTAAATGACAACGAAAGGATAGTAACATCATTTACTTTAGACACACCACAAGAAGAAGTACTTACCACAATATGCAAATTATATAATGTGCATTATAAAAGAAATAATAACAGAGTTGAATTGATAAAATAAGACAAAATTATGAGAATTAAAATGGATGAAATGCGTAGGATCACCCTCTCAGTCGTGATATTGTGTTGGGTGAGTATTGGAAATTTGTCTGCCACTGTACAGAATGTCAGTAGTTTTCCTGCCGAGTCGATGATACACAGGTTAGAGCGACTCAATGAAATTGGAAAAACTACAGGGCAATCCGTATCATATAATGCTACGGAGATTCAGAATGAAGAAGCTCCTGCATTTGATGCCGAAACCAATAATATGGAAGAGTGGCTATATAAATCTCTGAGCCAGTCGGAATTTACATATGAGAAGAGGAATAATAACCATTACCTCGTTTTTCGAAACAAGCAGGCAGAACCCGAACCGGAACAAACACAGCAGGTGTCTGTTCTCTCCGGACGTGTAACAGATATACTTAATGAGCCACTTATCGGCGTAAATATTGTAGAAAAAGGAACTTCCAACGGAACCGTGACTGATATGGAAGGACGGTTCTCTTTATCGGCTCCTGCCGATGCCGTTATCGTATTTTCTTACATTGGATATACTGCCCAGGAAATACCCCGTAACGGCCGGAGCACGATAGACATCGTATTGAATGAAGATTCTGAATTACTCGATGAAGTGGTTGTGGTTGGGTATGGTACACAACGAAAAGTTAATTTGACAGGATCTGTAGGTGTGATCTCATCTGAAGACCTGATAAAGAGACCGATAGCCAATGTATCTACCGGTTTACAGGGACTTGTGCCTGGGATGACCGTTACAGCCAATGCAAACGGAGGATTACCAGGGCAATCCAATGCTACTATACAGATCCGGGGTGTCGGCTCAAGAGGCAACAATAATCCCCTTGTATTGATCGATGGTGCGGAAGGGGATATGAACATCATCAATCCGAACGATATCGAAAGCATCTCAGTATTAAAAGATGCTGCTTCTGCAGCTATCTATGGGAACAGGGCCGCCAACGGAGTTATCCTGATTACAACAAAAAACATATCGGGAAACGAACGTGCACCACGTATCAATATTGACACATACTATGCCGTACAAACACCTACCAAACTCCCAAAAATGGCTGACAGCCCTACATTCATGGCATGGGAAAATGAAGCTCAGGCAAATGTGGGAGGTATTCAGAATTATACCCCGGAGGATATTCAGAAAGCCATTGACGGAACAGATCCCAACTATTATGCTAACACCAATTGGATTGACGCAACATTTTTATCATCAGCTCCGCAATACAACCTGAATGCCAGTATCGACGGGAAAGCACGAAATATGGGCTATCTGCTTTCTTACGGTTACCTGAATCAGGATGGTTTGACCGTGGGCAAATCTACACATACAAACCGACACAATATCAGGTTAAAACTCAATACAAGAGTAGCCAACCGTTTCGATATTACAGCTAATATGGGCTATATTGACCGCCAATTTTCTGCACCAAATGCGTCTTTCGACCTTACCGGAGGAGTATTGTATAACGCTATGCGGACACGCCCCACCGTACCTGTACACTTTACTGATGGGAACTGGGGCTACGGGGGCGGACAAAGCAATCAGGTAGCTTATCTTACCGACGGAGGTGGGCAACAATTCTCTTCACAGGAATTTACAGGTAATTTCACAGTAAAAGTAGATATTCTCAGAGGATGGACCGCTTCGGCCAATTATATCACACGCCAGTCAAACAGTTTCAGAAACCTGTTAAGTAAGACCATTCATTTCTACTATCCGGAAACAAATGACATCTGGTATACAACGAATACACCTAACTCCATTGAAAACAGAGACTACCGTACCTTAAGCCAAACTCTATTCGCACAAACCGATTATGAATTAACTATCGGTGACCACTCTCTCAACGCGATGCTTGGGTTTCAACAGGAATGGCAAAGAGCCGACCAGTTCAATGCTCTTAGAAGAAACCTGATCACGGAAAAAGACCCAATCCTTGACTTTGGTTCACCTGATTCTCAAGCCAACAGTGCAACAGCCAACCATTGGGCAATGCGTTCCGGATTTGGACGTATCAATTACAATTTCAAGGAACGTTATTTATTGGAAGCCAACCTACGGTATGATCTTACCTCCCGCTTCATCAAAAGGAACAGGGCGGAATGGTTTCCCTCATTTTCAGGGGCATGGCGTATTTCCGAAGAAGAGTTTATGAGTTTTACAAAGGATTATATAGATCAATTGAAAGTCCGTGCCTCATGGGGTATATTAGGTAATCAGTTCTCAACCGGATCGGACAACTATCCATATATGTCCCGTATCGCCAGTGTTACTGTTCCCACCATAGGTGCTGTGGCCAACGACGGGTATGCTGAAACCTATATCGGTAACCCCAATCTGTTATGGGAAATGCTGCATACAACCAATATCGGAATTGATGCCAACTTCTTGAACAACCGTTTAACTTTTACCGGAGATTACTATGTACGTAAAACCCGACGAATGATATACCAGAGAGAGTTACCCGCCGTAGGTGGATTTCCCTCGGTCATGGATGAAAACGGAGGAGAAATGCAAAACAAAGGCTGGGAACTTGAAATTGGTTGGCAAGACCGAATAGGACAAGATTTCACCTATGGAGCAACATTTATGCTGGCAGATGTGAAAAATAAAATCACCGAATGGGAAGGTTCCATTGTCGGATCTGATAATATTACTATGGTCGGTTATCCCAATCAGGCCCTTTACGGATTGGTTGCCGACGGAATTGCCGTGCCAACTGATTTTGAAAAATACAATCCTGTTTCAGGGAGATATGAAAATCCAAAATTCCCCATCATGTCAGGAGATGCCGGATTGGTACAACCAGGTGATATAAAGTACAAGGATCTGGATGGTGACGGTGTCATTGATCTTGATAATGACCGGAAAGTGGTAGGTAGTTCCATTCCCCGCTATACTTACTCTTTTAAGGGTAATATGGGGTACAAGGGATTCGATTTCAGTTTCCTGTTTCAGGGAGTAGGAAAAGTAGACGGATATATTTACGGACCTGCCCGCCATGCATTCACTGACCAGTCGACCTATCCACAATGGTTCCATGCCGACCGGTATCAGGCATCCAATCCCAATCCCAATGCAGCTTATCCGCGCTTCACATACAATCAGAGCTACAACCAGCGCTTTTCTACTTTCTGGATGGAAAATGCTGCCTATCTCCGGTTAAAGAATATACAATTAGGATATACGCTTCCGGCCAAACTAACTCAGAAAATCAATGTCGATCGGTGCCGGATATATACATCTGCTGATAATTTACTGACGCTTACGAATTATTTCTCTTCGGCCGATCCCGAAAGACCGGTTCAGGGTGGAGGAAACTATCCGCAAATCAAGACATTTGTTTTCGGTGTAAATATTACTCTTCATTAAACACAATAATGTAAAAAATAAAAATAATCGTATGAAAAAGAATATATTATTGATACTGGCTTTATTTCCGTTTCTTTTCTCCTGCAACGACAGTTTTCTGGAAAGAGCGCCTTTGGATGAACTCTCTGACGAAAACTTCTGGGAATCGGAACTACAGGTAAAGAATGCCGCAAATGCCTGCTATTGGGCTTTGGTAGGAAAGGACTTACCCATCAATATGTCGGAAGGGCTGAGTGACAATGCTCCCTGGTATACGATGAGTGGATGGCGGCAAATAGGTAGTGGATTGTACGGATCCGATTTCAGCACGCTGAATACCCGTTTCCGGGATTCTTACAGACAGTTAAGAAGATGTAACCACTTCCTTAATAATTACACGAGAGCTACAACGGTAGATCCCGAAATATTAGAACGATATGCCGGAGAAGTCCGTTTTCTAAGGGCGCTCCTTTATTTCTATCTTACCAGTTTCTGGGGAGATGTTCCTTTTGTAACAGAACCTGTAAATGCTGGAAATGAAGCCATGATGGCCCCTCGGACATCGAGGGAAACAATCGTCGACTTTATGTTGGATGAGTTAAGTGAAGCAGCTGAAAGTCTACCTCCACATATTGCCCCTGCAACTACCGACTTCGGACGTATCTCTGGTGCTGCAGCAAAGGCATTTGAGTCGCGTGTGGCATTACAAAACAAACGCTGGGAAAGAGCAAGGGATGCCGCCAAAGAGTTGATGCCCGGCGGGCGATTTGCCTATCATCAGCTTTATTCCACAGGCCGTCCAAACCAGGATTATTTTGACCTGTTCACGTTTATAGGAAGGGCTTCCAGAAATGCAAACAACAAAGAAGCCATCTTGTCGTATGTATATAATTTTGAACTCTCCAACCCGACCCGACATAATTTAAGCAGGGAATTACAGGTACCCGATCAGATCATTCGCTTCAATCCGACAAAATCTCTTGTCGACAGCTACTTATGTATTGACGGATTACCGATCGACAAATCGCCATTATATAAAGGAAACGGCACCTATACACCGGCATACAGCGCTTACGACAGTGTATTTGTAAATCGTGATCCCAGACTCAAACAATCCATCGTATATCCCGGCTACGACAAATGGCACGGAAGAGTTGACGGCAGAGGCACGACCAATCCTGACGAAGATGCTTCCAGAACGAACATTTTCAGATCTCCCAAATTCAATAACGACGGTAGAGGTGCCGTAACTTACACAGGATATTATTGCCTGAAATATTGTGAGCCTTCGAAAGTTCCGATTTACAATCAGGACGATAATGACATTATTCTCATTCGTTACGGAGAGGTACTCCTGAATTATGCAGAGGCTATGTATAATCTGGGGAGCCTGAATCAAAGCGTAATAGACGAAACCATCAATATCCTCAGAGACAGAGTGGGTATGAAAAGAATGGTGTTGAGCGAATTGGAAGCCAATGGCCTGGATCTGAAAACGGAATTGCAACGCGAACGCCGTGTGGAACTCTTCATGGAAGGACATCGTTGGTTCGATCTGGTAAGATGGGAACAAGGATATGAATTGGGAGTGGACAAATCTGAAACTCCCGAACGTCAGCAAATGGGTATTTTAAAAGGTATCCGCAGGGATTATGCCTATGACCAGTCGGTATTCACATCCAGCACGAAATTCGACGAGAACGGATTTCTCATTTTTGATGATTCCCGTGTTTTTGAAAATCCTAAAAATTATCTATTCTCCCTTCCCTACAGACAAATGGAACTGAATCCGAATCTGCGGCCAAATAATCCTGGATGGGACGACTAATCAGACTAAAACTGTACTCGATAATGAATAAATTAAAATATATAGTGTGTTCCTTATTGTTATTACTAACATGTGGGACATTGGCATCACAAACCACTATCCGGGTATTGAACATCAATACCCGGATGTCCGGACAAATGGCCGGATACAATGCTGCCCCCTTTGCAGATTATATAGAACAGTATAATCCCGATTTCGTGATGCTACAGGAAATAGATTACAAAACAGCACGAAACGGATTCCGGGATTTTACAACAGAACTGGCAGCGGAAACAGGATATTTTTCAGCTTTTGGACGCGCAATCACATATTCCCAGGGAGAATATGGAGTAGCCATACTCTCCAAATATCCTATCGAAAAAATATCCAATACACAACTGACCGGCAACGCCAGTGAAATGAAGGAAATGCGCACTGTCTTGTTTATTGATGTAACCCTACCCGGTACAGAGGAGAAAGTACGGATGGCAGTAACCCACCTGGATCACTCGACCAATGGTGTAAGACAATCTATGGTACAGCAGTTGAATGCCGCTATAGGAACCTCTCTTCCTACTTTACTGGCAGGTGATTTCAACGCATTTCCCAGTGAAACGGCAATAAGTACCGGGATGGCATCATGGAAAAGGGTATGTAATAATTTCGCTACATTTCCGGCTTCCAATCCAGCCAGCAAGATAGATTACATCTTTGCCAAACCAACGGATAAATGGAATGTCAAATCATACCAGGTATTATCCAATAGTGCAGCAATAACAGACCATTGTGCCATGTTGGCAGAGGTCGAATTTCAATAAGTATTATGTTATGAAACAAATCAATTTATACCTGATTGCTTCATTCTTCTGTTTTCTAATAACCGGTTGCTCAGGAAACGATAATATAGAGCCGGAACCCGGTACAGAATGGGATAAAACGCGAACGGCAAAAGTGACGTTTGTTTCCGATTTAACAGGTAATAATCCTTATACTACGAACAACTACAATGCCGTGAGTTTGGCAATAAAAGGAAACGACAGCCATGTTATTATACTGGACAGGGCTAATGTCACTTACGGAGCCTCAAGAATTAACCCGGGAGCCAATATTGCCGTTTCAGCCGAACGATTTCCCATTTTTGTTCCTGTTTCAACAACAGAAACGGAATACAGAGGGAGTATTGTATTATATGAGAAACCTGTTCCGGAGATGGAACAAACAGTTGTTGCAGATGCATGCAGAATGATGCCGGTTGGTGTTGAAATTAAGCAAGGTCTTACAGCTCGCACGGCACTCCTCTCTTTTGATTCCGAAAATCAGATATCAGCTTCTGCCAGCCTGTTCAGATCGGCTCAAACATCTTCGACTCTGGTAACCGGTACAATCAGGAGAAACCTGGTGCCTGTTCTGGAATCCACAACTTCCACACTTACCGACGGCTCATATACACTGGAAATAATAGAGAATTCCGACAGGAATAGTGAATACGTTATTTATCTGTTCGGCTCTACGAAATGGAAGTTCCGGGATTTCACCGAAGGGTCGGTCAGCGGCAATATAAAAAGTTTTCTGTTACAGGTAGAGTTCTTATAGAATAAAACAAGATTATCAACAGGATAACATAGATCGGATCGTAGTTATCCAGGCATTAAAACAGAATATAAACAATTAAAAAACAGATATGATATGAAAAGGTGCAAACAGATAATTTATACGCTATTGGCATTGAGTCTGGCCATATTTGCCACCTGTAGCGATGGAGAGGTCGCTGTGGATTATACCGACGATAATGCTTATCCGCCGCCGGTAGTAAATATTACCTCTTCCACATCATTGGAAGAAGCCTTATTCCAACAAACCCAAACGGTAACAGGAAGTATTGAATCCAACAATGGATTACGCGACATCTATATTACATTACTCAAAGGCAATGCTGATGTCGGATATGAAGAAATAAGCAGAAATAACAGGGTCTTTCAAATACTCGATAGTTTCCCGAATGAATTAGATTTCTCTCTGAATATATCTCTTTCCGATGCGTCGACAACAGCGATAGGCATATTTGCTACCGACATTTATACAAAAACAACCATTGCTCCTATCGTGATAGAAAAACTCAAAGGAGTGCCGCCAAGGGTTACACTCAATCCATCGGAAATCGACCAGATTGAACTTAATGAGTCTGTAACTATCGAAGGAACCACCTCATCTGCCGAAGATTTAGCATCCATTACCTACGCACTGGTTAGAAAAACTCCTTATCTGGAATTGTCTACGCCTGGGCTGATTGAAGTCGGTTCCTCTGAAACAGAGAAGAGTTTTAGTTTCGATATCACGGTAGACGATGAAAGGGCAGATGCTATCAGTGTGGTTGTGACCGATAAAGAGGGATTTAAAACAACGGTATATGCAGATATCAAATCAATTACCGGTATACCGGAAGGCAGGGCACTTATATTTGAAGATTTTGAAATGGCTCCTGAATGGGAAATTATGTCTAACGCCGGAGTAATCCCCACACAGCCTTACCTGTTCTCAATAGAAGGAATTCAGGTAGGTAATGAAATAAAGAATGTAGTGACACTGAAAGAAGCAGTAGATGCTCCTTCCGGAAGTATTGACTTTGCTTTTGTCAATATCTGGAGAAATTCCGATCGGGTACCGGTTGGCAGCAGAGGTTTTGCATACGTAAGTGCTGCTCGTTTAAGTGGAGGTCCGGTAGGACGGCAGGTTGATACGGACTGGCTCGGCGGCATGACAAAAAATGCTATCGGATTTAGAATCCTTTCCCAGGAAGAGGTCGCTACCCTGGATCTGGATAATTTCTTTGAAACAACCACTGGGAACTGGGAAACATTCGAAGCTTTATCCGCTTTGGATAGTTATGTTGCACCTGCTATGGTCAACAACGATGCCAATAGAATATTGAGACAGCGGACTAATGCCGGAGCCAGCGGAAATTGTAGTCTGGAAATCACATCCGGCACATACATTGCTTTCAGACGGGTAGTTAACGGATCGGAGGATAAATTGGGTATCATGAAAGTTATTGAAGCTGCAGACGATATGGATGCAACCAGTGATGACGGCTGTAAGATAGCCGATCCAATCACCGGAGGTACTACCCCCGGAGTCTCTGCTCACTATACGGGCCCTAATCTGCCAGGATTTGTATACGAAGGAGTAACGAAACTCTACGGTAGAACTACTAAATTGAAAATAATTGTACAGCAATAATGCAATGTTAAAGATAGCATATTATTCCCGAAAAGCCATTAATTCAAAACAGCAGGAATAATATTGAAATAAACCCCAAAAGTTTTTCTAACTCTTGGGGTTTATTGATATCCGGGCGGTTATTTTATTATGAGCGCCCGTTGAATACATATACAACTTGTATAGGGTTACTTAATCAGAGTAGTTACCTTGTTTTAGGTTTATTTTATAATCTTCGGAAAAGTCATCAGAAAGTGTAGGCCCCCTTCGGGACGATTCTTTGCCACGATACTTCCTTTATGAAACAACACTGCATTCCTGACAATGGAAAGTCCTAATCCTGATCCACCGGTATTACGTGTTCGACCTTCACTCACCCGGTAAAAGCGTTCAAAAATACGTACCAGGTGTTTCTCATCAACTCCTGTACCCGTATCATAAAACTCAAAGAAGTAGGTATTCTCATTTTCGTTATAACAACGCGCCATAATATCTATATTTTCACCGCCATAGGAAATAGCATTTTCTATCAGGTTCCTGAAAATAGAATAAAGAAGCGTGCGACTGCCATAAACCACCACATTATCGCTTACATCTACATTAAATGTACTACTCTTCTCCTTCAGTTTGTCAGACAGATCATTTCTCAATTCGCGCAGTAGCTCTTTCATATTCACCTGCTCCTGTTCGAACCGGTCGGGCGCCTCTTCTATCTTGGTCAGCATACTGATATCCTGAATTAATTCCGAAAGACGGATAGTCTGTGTATAAGCCCTGTCGAGAAAACCGTGAATACGTTCATTGTTGTCACCCTTATCATCGTAGAGGTTGAGGATCGTTTCCAGATAACCACGAATGCTGGTGACCGGCGTACGAAGTTCATGTGCGATATTATTGGTCATTTCCTGTTTGAGCAGGCGTGTTTTCTCCGATTTGGTAATATCACTGATATAGAATTCAAAACTCTCATCTTCAAAAATAATAATCCGCACATTAAATTGTCTGCCACTCTTCTCAATACGTTTCGAAAAAATATTTCCTTCTCTTGGTTTTGTATTAAGAAAATTGACAAACTCGCTGAAAATTGGATCTTCAAAGATCAGTTCAGTCTCCAATGTTGGATTATCCAAGATCATATTCAGGAATTGCAGGAAATGAGAATTAGCATAGATTTCCCTACGATCTTTCGAAAAGATGGCGATTCCCTCTTCAGAAAGTTGAAAATGCTGCAGCAGTTTCTCACGCTCAGCCGCCAGTTTACGTCGATTTTCCTGCAACAGGTTGTAGTTCTCCACAATATCGGCACTCACCTCTCCCACCTCATCATCGGCAAAAACGAAACTGGCCGGTATCTTAACATCATTTCTCACGTTCAACGAAAATTCCCTTAACTCTTTCAACGATCTGGAGAATCGGTTGGAGAAATAAAGCATCATCAGTATACACACCACGAAAAAGAGAAGGATATATATGATAAACGAACTCCCGGAATTGATAAATGATTGTAGTTTCACATCATACGGAACCGCTAACCGGATAAAATAACCTTCATTGTATTTTTTGGAATAATAGAGATATTTGATATTATCACTATCCGAGATACGGATATTCGATCCATTTCCAAAACCAATCGATTTCTGGACTTCGGGACGTTTCAGATGGTTCTCCATCTTACTGACATCCAAAAAGTTGTCGTAGAGTACACGTCCCTCCCAGTTTATAATGGTAAAACGCACATCAGAGGGCATATAGCGTAACAGTTCCCCCACCCGTTCCGGCTCCTTTTGCAAATCAATGCTATTCTCGTTGAGATACCGGTACACAATATCGGCATTATTCTCAAGTGTACGCTCCAGACTGAGTGTACGTTCATTTTTGAACTGTTGCTGTTCAAACAGGATAATCCCCACAGTGAAAAGCCCTATGATCACTGAGAAGTTAAGTAAGATACGAGTTTTAAAAGATACTTTTCGTTTCATTTTTTAAAAACTAAAAGTGAATTTGCTTAAGACCGAGGGGCAGGGGCAAATTTATCTGCATTATGTCGAGTAATGACAGAAAATCACCGAATCATCACATTGTCAAATCGTCTTTAGCGTCGATATTCAGATAATAACCGAATCCGGAGCGATTTACAATAATACCTGCATAATCTCCCAGCTTCTTTCTCAGGCGAGTGATATGCACATCGACGGTACGGTCGAGCACAAACTCGTTCTCACCCCATACGCTGTTCAATATTTCCGTGCGGGTAAGCAAATTAGGCGATGTACGTGCCAGCAGAGAAAGAATTTCAAACTCTTTTTTAGTGAGTGATACCTCATTTCCGTCGATGGTCACACGGTTACCCTGCAGATCAATATTCAATCCTTTATAGCTCCAGTCGGTCGGCACAGGCTCAGCCGGCGCCATTTTAGTGAGTGCACTACGTTTGAGCAATGCTTTTACACGGACAAGCACTTCTTTCACCGAGAATGGTTTGGCTATATAATCATCTCCCCCCAATGAAAATCCGGTCAGCATATCGTTTTCAGTATTCTTGGCCGTAAGGAAAATAATCGGCACGAAATTTCCCGATTTTCGTAATTTTTCGGCCACTTTAAACCCGGAAATTCCACCCATCATCACATCGAGGATAATAACCTCATGTATATCGGTGATCATCTCCAATGCGTCCTCTCCTGAATGGGCTACATCTACGATATATCCCTCGTTCTCCAGATTGAATTGCAGGATATCGCAGATATCCTTTTCGTCGTCAACAACTAAAATTCTACCTTTCATCTTGCTTCATCTCCTGATTTTTCACCGGCTACCGGTTTTTTGGATTCTTTCACATGGCGGATATCTCTTCCCTCGATCACATATACAGCCGATTCAGCTATATCCACCGCCTTATCACCAATACGTTCCAGATAGTAAGAGATACTGTTGAGGTTCATAATATTTACCAGCGACTGCGAACTCTGTACTTCGTTCTGGAAATCTTCTGCCAGTTGACGCTCGATTTTCCGTTCCAGTTTATCTACCTTATCGTCCATCTGTATGGTATCGTATGCCATTTCATTACTCACACCGGTAAAGGCGAAAAGTGCATTTTTCAGCATCTTGTCTGTCTGTACAAACATCTTATCGATAGGTTTTTTATATTTCTCGAATCCGGCCAACGAAAAATCTATTCCTTCCAATGCGAAAGCAATATTTTCGATCAGATCGCCCACCCGTTCCATCGAAATAGTCATATCGTGATAGGCCATCAACCGGCGCAAATCAGAAGCCCGGGGTGTAAAAAGCATGATGGCGTTAATCACCTTCTCCTTGATAGTGACATCCAGTGAATTAATCAACTTCTCATTCCGTTTCAGTTGGGGAATGATCTCCTTGTTACGATTATCCCGAACCAGATCAGAAGCCAGTTTTATCTGGGTCAGTACAATTTCCGAAATCAACTGGAAATCACCATGCAACTGATCTATATAGTTGTCTTTGATTCCCCTCACGTATGGGGCATTGCCTTTTTCGTTCCCGCTGTTCATTGTTCCCTCATTATTTAAGATAATCTATGCTCCTGCTCCTAACAGGCAAAAATACTCATTTTTCTTTATCTCGCAACGTAAACGTTTACTCTGTTAGTTGTTTTCAATATTCGGGGCTGACCCCGTATTATCTAACCAAAGTGCTCTTACCCAAAAACACCGGTCAGATACTCTTCTGTACGTTTGTTCTGCGGTTTGGTAAACATCTGTGTAGTATTTCCATGTTCCACGAGCTCACCCAGATACATGAACATGGAATTATCCGATATACGTGCTGCCTGCGACATGTTATGGGTCACTATGATGATAGTGAAATCATTTTTCAATTGCAACAGCAACTCCTCTATCTTATTGGTAGAAATAGGGTCAAGCGCCGAGGTAGGTTCGTCCATCAATAATACCTCCGGGTTCAGGGCAAGTGCACGGGCTATGCAAAGCCGTTGTTGCTGCCCTCCCGAGAGGAATGATCCCCTTTTGGTCATCACGTCCTTCACCTCTTCCCACAGCCCCACACTCTGCAGGCTTTGCTCCACAATAGTATCTCTCTCCCGCTTTTTCAGGCGGATGCCGTTCAGCTTGTATCCCGCCAGCACATTGTCATAGATGCTCATCGTGGGGAAAGGGTTGGGTTGTTGAAACACCATACCGGCCATACGGCGTACCTCCATAGGATCCATTGCCAGCACATTTTTTCCTTTCAGTATGATCTCCCCGGTAGTTTTGATATGGGGATAAAGATCATGCATGCGGTTGATGGCACGCAGGAGCGTACTCTTTCCGCATCCCGACGGCCCCATGATGGCGGTGATGGTATTGGGATAGATGTTGGTCGACACCTTATTCACGGCAAAACTGCCGGGTGAATAGGAGACCGACACCTCTTTCAATTGAAGAATGGGAGTCTTTCCGCTTGCTATTTTTACACTTTCCATTTACGTGCTACAATTTTGGCTATCCAGTTTAACAGGAATATTACGATCAATAAAAGGAGCGACGATGACCAGATCAAATCCACCAGGTTCGGGTCGTTGTAGAAATCCCATATCAGCAGTGGAATTGCACTGGTGGGCTCCATCACTTTCCAGTTCACTACAGACGCTCCGAGTGCGGTAAGCATCAGTGGAGCGGTCTCTCCCATCACACGCGATACGGCAAGGAGTATACCGGTAAAGATTCCCCCAAATCCGGAAGGGATCAATATCCTGAATACCACGCTGGTGTATGACGATCCTAATGCAAGTCCCGCCTCTTTATAGGCTACGGGTAACATTTTCAGCGTCTCTTCGGTAGAACGTACAATCATCGGCAGCATCATAATAGTAAGCGCCACACTACCGGCCAGTGCCGAATAACCGCCCAGCGGTTTTACTATCCATGCGTAGGCAATTATACCGATGACGATAGATGGCATCCCCTGCAGCAGATCGGTCAGATAGCTTACTATCCCTGCAAATCGCTTCCCCCTGTTGTCGGCAAGATAAATGCCAATGAACAACCCGAGGAATACCGAAAAGAGGATGGCCATTCCCACGATCAGCACCGTACCTGTGATTCCGTTCAATATCCCACCCGGAATAGGCTCGCCGTTCATCCGTGCCAGCATGGCATCCATCGACGAAGGGGTCACCTCTGTGAAGAGACGCAGATTGAAATTTTTATATCCTTTCGAGATCACATCCCACAAGATAAAGAACAGAGGGAACATGGCTACCAGTGAAAAAAGGCAAACCAGTACAAAGGTCATTTTATCCTTTCCTTTCCGCCACCCCGTATGTGTTATTTTATGATGGTTCATGTCCTCGCTAATTTTTTCATTACCATTTTAGCTACCAGATTGATGAGCGCTGTAATAATAAACAGCAACAGGCCGATGGCGATCAGTGCGCTTAACTTGAGCCCGTCGGCTTCACCAAACTGGTTGGCAATCACACTCGCCATGGTATTTCCCGTATCGCGCAATCCCTGCGGTATCCTGTTGGTATTTCCAATCAGCATGGTTACCGCCATCGTTTCACCAAGGGCGCGTCCCAACGCCAGAATAAAGGAGGCGACAATTCCCGATGCTGCAGTAGGAAGACTGATATGCTGTACGACCTCTAACCGCGTGGCTCCGAGGCTATATGCCCCCTCTTTGAGTTTATTGGGTACCATTGACAGAAATTCGGCACTCAGCGACGAAGCATAAGGAATGATCATGATCGCCAATACGACTGATGAGAGAAATATACCGAATCCCTGTGCATTCACCCCCATCTCTATGATGATGGGACGAACGGTATAGAATCCCCACAAACCATACACGATAGAGGGAATACCGGCCAGCAGATCCACAATGGAACTCACAAAAGAGGATAGTTTGGAACCCTTAAAATATTCACCGTTGAACAGAGCTACTGCCAGTGCAAAAGGAATACAAAGCAAAAGGGAGAAAAATGCAGTATAGAGCGTTCCCATGATAAAAGAGAGCGCACCATATTCTTCTGTTGCCGAACGGGGATCCCATTCAGCATTGGTTACAAATCCCCAGATACCATATTCACCGAAAGCTTCTACAGAACGGCTCACCAATGCATAAATGATTCCTGCCGCAAGTAACAGGATCATTAATGCCGCTAAGAAAAGTACTATCCGGAATATCTTATCTTTCATTCATTTAATAATTACTAATTAAATTACTAATTACAAATTGATTAACAGCATCTTATTATTTTTTATTATTTCTGATTTCGACTAAATATTGGCAATTTCTCCCTGAATCATCAAATCATCAATTGTCAATTATCAATTGTCAATTGTCAATTGATTAACTCCCCGCCGTAATGAATCTCACCGATCAGTTTTTTTGTCTTCTCTATCGCTTGAGCAGAAAGAGGCGCATAGTTTATCTGTGCTGCCACTTTTTGTCCACCGTCGCTGATTATATAACTAAGCATGTCTACAAGCGCCTCCGCTTCTTTTTTTGTGCGGTTGCCATACTGCTGATCTTTATAAACAAGTATCCAGGTAAAAAGGCTGATAGGATAAGCATTGGGATCGTCCGAATCAATAATTGTCGCACGCATATCGTCGGGCAACGCTACGTTGGCGGCTGCAGAAATGGTTTCAAGCGTAGCATCTACATAATTTCCCGCTTTGTTCCTGAGTTTGGCGACCGGAAGCTTCAGTGTGAGTGCATATTCCGAACCGATATATCCGATAGCTCCTTCAGTCTGCTGCACAATACCGGCTACTCCGGGATTTCCTTTCGCCGCGATACCTGCCTCCCATTTCAGGGCTTTTCCTTTACCCATCACACTGTCCCAATCAGGACTCACCATGGACAGGTATTCCGAAAAATTATAGGTCGTCCCGCTACCGTCCGACCGGTACACCGGGGTGATATCCAGATCAGGTAATGGCACATTCGGATTGATCGCCTGGAGTTTCGGGTCGTTCCATTTTCTGATATTTCCCAAATAGATATCCGCAACAAGAGGCCCTGTCAGCCGAAGGCTATCTACTCCTTCGAGGGTATAAGCCATCACTACACCGCCCATACAGGTTGCTACATGAACCACTTCTGCATTCATCGATGCGATTTCCTTACTATTCAGAAAGGCGTCGCTGGCACCGAAATCCACCGAGCGGTCACGCAGGCTGCGAATTCCTCCACCACTGCCAATGGCGCCATAGCTTACCTTTAAACCTCCATTCAATCGCATGTAATCGCGAAAAACAATATTATAATAAGGATAGGGAAAAGTGGCACCTGCACCGGATAAAGACATTCCTGAGCCGCCTTTTTCTTCATTGGCTGAATTGTTGTTACAGGATATAAGTAAAACAAGCAGAAATAAAAGCTGAGATAATCGTTGCATCAATAAATATTGTCCTCCTTCGGATATTTTGCACAAAAGTACGACATGGATGTTACAATGTAGTTACAAAAATGTTACAAAATTATTAAGATTGTAGTTCAGGGATTTACCTCTTATCTATAAAAAAAGTATCGCTAAATCAACCTTCATGGGTAAAACAGGAAATGAATGTATCTGGCGGTACAGTCGATACCAAAAACTCACAAAATTATTCAATTTCATTAGTCGTTTTGAGTCGCATTCACTCCTCGATTGTTAATTGAGTCGCATTCGCTCCTCGATTTTCAATTGAGTCGCATTCGCTCCTCGATTTTCAATTGAGTCGCATTCGCTCCTCGATTTTCAATTCTGCGCTCGGCAAAACAATTGAAGACAAACCGAAACCAAAAACAAACTTGTTTGAGTTTTGGTGAGGTGCGAAGGAAAAAGACAAAGTCAAATAAATTTGTTCTGCACTTACTTAACGAAAACGTTCGTATCTTTGCAATGAAAAGCTAACGCTTTTCTGTGTAGCTTAGGGAACCACATAAAAACAAAGAACAATGAAAGATTACAAAGAACAGGATGCCCTTGTGCTCTTCTCGGGCGGGCAGGACTCCACGACCTGCCTCTATTGGGCAAAGCAACAATTCAGAAACACCTACGCGCTCTGTTTCACTTACGGACAGCGTCATTCTCAGGAAGTTGAAAATGCACGACGGATCGCTGAAATGGCCGACACTCCGTTTCAAGTATTGGATGCGGGTATCATCTCCCGATTGGCACCAAATTCACTGACCGATTTCTCCGTACAGATGGATGAAGAGCAGCCGGCCGGCTCATACCCTAATACTTTTGTTCCGGGCAGAAACCTGCTGTTCCTTACTTTTGCGGCAACTCTCGCCTACGCACAGGAAGTTAAACATTTAGTAACAGGGGTATCAGAAGCCGATTACAGCGGTTATCCGGATTGTCGCGATACTTTTATCCGCTCAGCCAATACCACACTCAACCTGGCTATGGATAAGCAGTTTATAATCCATACACCGCTTATGTGGCGCAATAAGAAAGAGGTATGGCGATTGGCTGATGAACTGGGTGTTTTCGATATTGTAAAAAATGAAACCCTTACCTGTTATAACGGAATTCTGGCTGAAGGATGTGGCCATTGTCCCGCCTGCCGGTTACGGAACAAGGGTTTACAGGAATATTTAGCGGAACGGGAAAACAGCCTGTAATTAACTGGACAGATATACACTGCCGAACCTAAATCCTACCCTTTAATTTATATTTGATTTTTCGAGAAACAACAACGGTTATGCAACACGAAGGACTCAGCCACCTGGGTGGCAAAACAGAATACAAACAAGATTACGCACCGGAGATGCTGGAAGCATTCGACAATAAACATCCGGGAAACGACTATTGGGTTACATTCGACTGCCCGGAATTTACCAGTCTCTGCCCTATCACAGGGCAACCCGATTTTGCTACCATCCGCATCGATTATATACCCGAAATAAAGATGGTGGAAAGCAAAAGCCTCAAGCTCTATCTTTTCAGTTTCCGCAATCACGGTGCCTTTCATGAAGATTGTGTGAATATCATCATGAAAGACCTGATCCGGCTGATGGATCCCAAATATATTGAAGTGACAGGTATCTTTACCCCCCGTGGCGGCATCAGTATCTATCCGTATGCCAATTATGGGCGGAAGGGTACCAAATACGAAAAACTGGCCGAAGAGCGACTTTTTAATTATTCGTTTCCGGTTCGTAATAGCGTACCCAATCGATAAACATATCTACAGGTAATTCAGTAGAGTCAGTATCTTTATTGAGTCGGATCCCAATAAACAGATTAAGATCCATGTCATTGAACGGGAACTGTCCCGGAATATCAGTCAAGATACGTGGGTATTTTTTAGTACGGTTGTTATCCACAAAAAACACAATACTGTCAGGATAGGTCTCCACCCCATAGGTATGGAATTGGGTAGGATTCACACTGACCAACGCACTCGATGGTGGATTATCTGGCATCCCTTCGATGGTGGTATATTGTGAGGTGACCGACTGGTAAAGAAACTCATCGTATCCATACCGCTCCATGATATCGATAGCGATATTCCCGGTTCCGTCTGAAGGCAGTAAAGAAATAAAGGGTACCGCTCCTGCAACCGGATTCATACGAGTTCTCACTTCAATTCTGCTTACACTGCTCTTTTTCACCCCTTGTCGTGTTATACCTCCGGTGAGGAACGGAATCTCTGCACCATCCGCCACATTCTCCACTCCCCGGAGTACAAGTAGTCCGTCTTCCAGAACATAGAGAGCTTCGTTGTCACTCATATAGCGGCTCATGTGTTGTTTACCTCTGGGTAACTTTGACCAGGCATCCAGCCCCGTTTTACCATCAAAATCATCCTCCCATGCCAGAGTCCACCCTTTTCTGAATTTATCCGGATCACTTTTTTGTCCTGTACAAGCACCCAGTCCGGCTGTAAGTACAAGAATCATTACTAAGATTGTGTTACGTGTCATCTTTTTTCTTTTTTAATTTCAGGGGACAAACTTACTACAATCCTTTTTCAAGGTCTATTTCCATCACAATAATAAGTGTTAATCATTTAAAAAGTCTATAAAGCCCGCCTTCCAATCATTTTTCCATCTTTTCACTTTTCCACTTTCTGATAGAGTATACTCCAACTTTTTTATTACCTTTGCTCCCTATCTGTCATAAGGAAAAAAGATTTACAAAGGTTACAATCAACGCGAACATTATGCCGCACATATCCCAACGGGGCATACAGATGCCTCCTTCACCCATACGAAAACTGGCACCGCTTTCCGATGCTGCCAAGGCAAAGGGGGTAAAAGTATATCACCTCAATATCGGCCAGCCCGACCTACCTTCTCCCGCATCGGCATTGGACGCCATCCGCAATATCGACCGCACCACACTGGAATACAGTCCCAGTGACGGCTACCGATTTTACCGGGAGAATTTGGTTGATTACTATAAAAAGTTCAATATCAGCCTCACTCCCGAAGAAATCATCGTCACCGCCGGCGGATCGGAAGCAGTGCTTTATGCCTTTATGGCCTGTCTCAACCCGGACGATGAGATCATCGTCCCCGAGCCGGCTTATGCCAATTACATGGCTTTTGCCATTTCCGCCGGAGCGATCATCCGTACCATCCCCTCTACCATGGAAACGGGATTTGCCCTTCCCCCGATAGAAGAGTTCGAGAAACTGATCAATGAACGTACCAAAGGAATCCTTATCTGCAACCCCAATAACCCCACAGGTTATGTCTACACACCCCACGAGATGGAACAGATAAGGCAACTTGTCAAAAAATATGATCTTTACCTCTTTTCCGATGAGGTGTACCGCGAATTTATCTACAACGATACACCTTATATTTCTGCCTGTCATCTGAAAGAGGTGGAAGAAAATGTGGTGCTAATCGATTCGGTATCCAAAAGATATAGTGAATGCGGCATCCGTATCGGGGCACTTATCACTAAGAACCGGAAGGTACATGATACCGTCATGAAGTTCTGCCAGGCACGCCTCAGTCCACCCTTAATCGGACAGATCGCAGCCAATGCATCGTTACAGGAGAACGGCGCATATATGCAACATAACTTCGACGAGTACAAGAGTCGCCGCGATTTCCTTATAGAACGGCTGAACAATATTCCCGGAGTCTATTCCCCCATGCCACAAGGAGCATTCTATACCCTGGCAAAGCTCCCTCTTGATGATGCCGATGCTTTCTGTGCTTGGTGCCTCTCCGATTTCCGCTATCAGGGTCAGACCATCTTCATGGCACCCGCATCCGGCTTCTATGTCACTCCCGGGTTGGGCAGAAATGAAGTTCGTATCGCTTATGTGCTCAATAAAGACGATCTAAACAATGCGCTCATAGTGCTGGAAAAAGCACTTGAAGCATATCCACATACCCACAAACATGAATGCGGAGCTCTTTATAGCGAGGCGGATTTATAAAGGCGATAAAAAGAACGATAAACGGGTCTCATCGCCTGCCATCAAAATTGCCATTGCCGGCATTGCGCTCGGTCTGGCCGTGATGATTGTGGCAGTATGTATCATTGTCGGCTTCAAAAAAGAAGTACGTGCCAAGGTGGTGGGTTTCGGCTCCCATATCCAGATCACCACCTTCGAGAGCAACTCGTCCTATGAGCATTCCCCCATTGCATTCTCAGATACACTTGCATCCATACTCACTGCCAACCCTGATATCCGTCACTTTCAGGAATTCATTACCAAACCGGCTATTATCAAAACCGACGATGATTTCATGGGTGTGGTATTGAAAGGAGTGTCAGAAAAATATGACTGGGAATTTTTCAAGAAAAACCTGCTGGAGGGAACTATTATCCAAGCCAACGATACTATTACGGCTAATCAGGCTATTATTTCAAAAGAGATTGCCGATAAATTACGATTAAAGACAGGGGACAGTTTTACCTGCTATTTCGTACAGGAGCCTGTCCGTGCCCGTAGATTTCATATTAGCGGTATTTACAGCACCAATTTTGAAGATTATGACAAACTCTATGTGATTGTCGGGAATGAGATCCTTTCTTCCCTTAATGGATGGGATAGTGATATGGTGAGCGGGATCGAAGTACTGGTACGTGACTATGATAATCTTGACAGGATTGCACAGGATCTTTTCTTCGATATGGCATCATACAAAGACCGTCTCGGCAATGCCCTTTATACCCGTTCCATCAAGGACATCAACCCCATGATATTTAACTGGTTGAACCTACTTAACATGAATGTGTGGGTTATCATCATTCTCATGTTGGTAGTATCGGGTTTCACCATGATCTCTGGCCTGCTTATCATCATCCTCGAACGTACCAATATGATCGGCATGCTGAAATCGATGGGAGCAAGGGATTTCAGTATCCGCAAGGTTTTCCTGTATCTTTCAGCCTTTCTCATCGGACAGGGGATGTTATGGGGAAATATAATTGCTCTGGCTTTTTGCCTTATCCAGGATAAATTTCAGCTACTAAAACTCGATCCGTCCACCTATTACCTCTCAGCAGTACCGGTAGATCTCAACCCGCTATATATTATTCTTCTTAATATCGGTACGCTCGTCGTCTCCTTACTGATGATGATCGGCCCCTCCTATCTGGTCGCCAGAATCACTCCTGCCAAGTCCATCCGGTTTGAGTAGTTTACCGGTATATTGCCGACAATCCCAAATGTCTGCTATGTATATAGTTATTTTGAATACAATAAACAATTATAGATGGAAGTTTTTTGCTACCTTTGGGCAGAAATAATTATAGTCGTATAAAATGAACATTAACTGGATAATCCTGATTATTGGAGGAGTTTTCGAATCAATTTTTGCGATGAGCCTGGGAAAGATGCAACAGACATCAGGCAAAGAGATGTGGCTGTGGCTTGCGATATTTCTTGCCTGTGTAAGCCTTAGTATGTTTTTACTGTTCAAATCGATGGGAGGCAACCACCCGATTCCGACAGGAACCGCTTATGCTGTCTGGGCGGGCATCGGTGCTGTAGGAACGGTTGCCCTCGGTATCCTGGTTTTCAGGGAACCGGTCACTTTCTGGAGAATCTTTTTCCTTAGCACCCTAATTATTTCGATCGTTGGATTGCAATTCACTTCTGCACATCATTGATTTAAATTGCAAAATTGATTTAAAATACAAATTAGCAATTACTAATTACAAACGCCTTTCCACATTATTCATATTGGCGATGGTACATCACAAACCTTCCTATCTCTATCATCACATCAACCTTCCCACCTTTCTACTCTCTTAGTCAATCCAGCACACCACTGTTAATAACTTGTTGATAACCTGTTGAGAAGTTGTTCATAAAAACGACCAAAAATATTTGCAATTTATTTGTCCGGTATGTTATATTTGCAGAACAACAATGAGAGATAAAGTACGAATTTCGTACAAAAGACATACATAGGAGTTCATTGACATTTTGTACACAACGGGAAGAGTTTCATTCAAGAGATCGGCAAATCCGTTTGTTTTTCTCTTTGTTCATGAAGAGTGAGACATTGATAAAATGTTTCTATCGGATGAACCATAAGTTTTTCGTTACGTGATTCCCCTTGATAGCAGTTTATCTGTATATGTAAGGGAGTGATTGCAAAATAGCGACCGACTCGGACGAATGAACCATCTTCAGGCATAGGCAGAATTTGTGACTGCTTTTGTATTCTATTTTGGTTGAAAGGTAAACCTTCACGGGCAAGCCAACTCGCCGGAAACAGATACAAGAGTTTGTAAATTCCGGGAATAGGGATGAAAATCCGGTCTCAAACATTGATTTTTTACTACATCGGCCTTTTCCAAACCGGAAAAATCCGACGGTAAGAATTCGAGGGTTGAAATACATGATTACATTCGTATGACTGATTCTGCTTCACAATCCGGAAAAATTATGTATCAAACGATTTAATGTTATCGAATTGAATGATATACAAGACTTCTCAGAGCAGCTTTAGCAGCTTCAAACACTGCTTCAGACGTTTTTTGAAGTATCCGCATTCTGAAGTATAAGCCCCTGTAGAAATCATAGAATTGACTTTCTAAGCCAGTTTCAGTTTCCACAGAGTTTGAGATTTTCTCAGGCAATTGAACACATTTTCAGTTTTTGCACCGTTCAGTACAGAACGATTTGAACTCCTACCATATACAAAAAGCCGGCTTTGCAGCCGGCTTTTTTTGTTTCATCACATAAAGGGTTTACTATTTAAATTACCCGATGATCTTTTCTCCTGTTAAATCTCCTTCCGGAATAAGGTAACGATTTCATCCATAGAGCTGTTCCTAAAATGAGAATCCTACTCCTCCGGTAAATCTTATTCCACTCCAATTGATCGAAGCGGAATTATAGGCAGATTCTCCCCATTCAGCTTTAGCAACGAAGTCATAACCCACCGAAACATGTATATTTATCTTTTCAGTAATGTAATATTTAGTTCCTATTTGGGTTAAAAAAGAAAAACCGGATGTATTAAATATGTCATCAAAATTGTCCAGTTCTTCATCATTTACCACAAAAAACCCCCGGTTTTTAAATTGAGTCATAAACATACCGGGAGATACCTCCCCAAAGAAAGAGAAGAGTTCCCTCCCCCGCCTGTTTTCATAGGTAAAAAAGTAATATTTATAATATACCCCGGCTCTGACACCATTCACAATAAACCTATTAGCATATTCACCTGAATAATCCTTTATTGACAGTTTTCCTCCTGTAGAGTGATATCCTCCCCCCTTTAAGCCAAACTCATGTTGTTCAAACAAATAACCAATATCTATAACATGAATTATATTTTGTGCCGGAAAATTATCCACATTTTTCGCACCGATAATGGATGCGGGAGGTATTCCCTGTATACTTCTCATCATGCTTCTCATGGCTTCCGTATCATAAGAGGAGTACCCGCCGGAATATCCCACGATAAGTTGCGCCTGTAATAATCCACTACAGAATAATACAATAACCAAGAAGATATATTTTCTCATTTTTTTAAATAGTTAGTGATATCTAAATAATAAAGGTTGGAGATTCCCCCATGTGCAAATGTAAAAAAATAGTTATTGAAGAGCCGATTGACATATGTCCGTTCCTGTGCGAAAAGCTCTTTGGTAAATGTCTGATCATATATCGAACAATAATAGCCATCAGCAGTCACGATGTTACCGGTATATGGATCTGAACCGACATATAAACCCATTCTTTTCTGACTCTTCGTACCACCATTTAAATTCACCACATATGTTTGCCCTCCGGCTCCTTCAAAAGTAATAATCATCAGGCTGGATTCTTTTTCATTAAAATTGATGCGCTTAGGATCTTCTCTTTGACCGTATACCGGAAAATTTTCCTGGTATACCAATGAGAATCCGTTTTCTCCAAACTCATACACAGAAACATCATTCTTTATATGGGAATTATAATAAATTGCCACATATTTACCGTCTCTCGAAACGGTAACATGATCATTCTTGTTGGGAAGAATAAGATAATCAATCAGTTCACGTGTCTCCAGAGTATACGCGAACAGTTTTCCCTCGAACGCTTCGATCCCTCCCGGAAGTCTATCCACCACATCCATATAGGTTTTGATAAATACCACATCATTGGTACCTAAAAAAGCTTCATGATACGTAAGTTCTTCTTCCCTGTCGAATTGTAGCTTCTCATAGTTTTTAAGATCATAGCTGACCAACTCGATACATCCACTCGAGGGAATGACTATCAATGAGGATTTCTCAGAGCAAAAAATACGGCCAATCCATGAAAGAGATAATTCATCTATTTTCCCCTGGTCTAATAATTCCAAATCATTCTTATCATAAACCCAAAAGTTATACCCGTTCCTGACAAATAATCTATTCGTTGGCGTATCCGTACAAATTTGAAAATCCAAATAACCGTCTTCAATGGTAATCAGACTGGGCGAATAGAGCACATCATAGTGAATAGGCCACGACTCACCCCTTCCGATCTCTTTCGTATTGAAAGGAACAACATACACTTCATACCAGCCTCCGTGTGAAAAAGGAAACAGATTGGTTTTATCCCGGGTAAACTCAATCATGTTATCGATCTCGAAATAATTTTCCTCTCCCTCATACACTATCTCACCGTAATAACCGATCGCAAAAGCATATCTGGATCTGTATTCGTTCCGGGGCCATGATATTTTTCCTGAATTGACACCGGTATATTCAAACCGGATAGAATTTCTCGGGAATTCAATCACAGCCGTATATATATCTATCCAAGGTTCCCTTACAGCTTCTTTAAAGAATGTTTCTATCCTGTAATGTAATGTACCGAACACAGCCAAACTATCCACGAACTCCGTTTCATAGGGATCGGTAATCTCCTTTACATACGTTTTGTTATTATGATAATAGGTTATCCTGTATTTATCTACGGTATATTGTTCCAGCTTCGGTTTGTCCCAGGTCAGTTCAAAATAATCATCCTTATTTCTATGATGGGCAATATTGCTGAGATGCAGCACTGCATCAGGGATAAAAACCAATGTATATTCAAATTTACCCATATAGTTTTCAAATCCCAGCTTACCGGCAATACTTTCAGAATGAGGATCCACTTCAACATCAACTGTCAGTTTTTTTGTAGTCCGGATATTGCCGGTTGGTACGAATTCGAAATAACCATCCATCGGATACATTTCTTCACCATTCAGACTGAACCGTTTTTTTAATACTTGCCCTTCCGGTAAGGAAAGTTGATAATGCAATTTTGTGCTCCTGTATATATAGATGGTGGCACCTGTAGGAAAATCAGCCAGATTAAGTATGATCTCCGTGTCATCCGGTTTCGGAACATCCACATAATACACATCGTCCCTATCATATTCACAGGCAGCGAAGAAGAATAAGATTGTGCACAGAATTAAATAATCTATTTTCATTCCTATTTGATATAATCAGTTAAATCCAGTGCCGCACTATACCCCGCTCCATAGATAATCAACCTGTTCTTCATAAAATAATGAGGGTATTTATATTGGCTGAAGGGTATTCTTGTCAATATTCTGTCAAAAGTATTACCTGTAAAAAAAGAGCATTAGAAAAATGCTTTTAGTATTTATTATTGTTCAATAACAAAGGAAAATAAAAAAGCACTGATCACCAAATAAATCGCATTAATTAATGATATAGGAGATACCAAATGGAGTAAAGAATTGGCAGCCGGTCGTATACAGCAAATGAGAAACAGTTATTGTTTATAGATTGCGCAACAGCACTCGGAATATATTTATTTGAATAATAAGTTAAAGATAGAGATAAGTTTTGAAAATAAAATTTCCTGAAATTTTTACTATCTTTGTTCCAATAGATAACTCTTAACTCCGCAAGCTATATGAAACATTTTTATATTCCGTTTCTGATGATCCTTTTCTTCATTCAGACGAAAAGTTTTGCACAGGATATCCCGGTGAAGCCGGATAGCCTGGATCTGAAAACCGGAATCGCCGGTGGATTGCCAAAACAAGCCGACACTCTCAAAGCAGGCCAGCTTCCGTTAAGATTACCCCGACTGAATCCGGCAGAAAATCTTCTGCCGCAATTTACCCCTTACCAACGGTTCACCCTGGAGCCACAACATTCGGATAAGGAGACTAACTTCCCCCCGATTCACTGGCACGGAGCCGCGTCCGATTTCATCAATAGCAAGAGTCGCACAGCTATTGCCACCACAATGCCGGCCTCTAATCTGTTATTACATTCATCGGCTACCATAGGCATGGTGGAGACTCCTTTCTTCGGTAAGGGCTATTACTATATATTGGATGCAGGGGCCCGTTATGCGATTAATCCTGCGTTGACGATGGGCGTCAGCGGTGGTTATAACTCCAATTTCGATGTGATGCCTCTCTGGAATGCAGGAATTGATGCCAGCTACCAGGTGAATCGTAATCTGATGTTCGATGGAGGGTTGACCTATATGAAGACGGCTAGAAATGATTTCTCTCTCAACCAATCGGCAGTAATGATCGACCTTCACGGTCGCTACCGGCTTAACGATGACTGGTATCTCAACGCTTATGGAGGGATGCCTGTATTACAAAACAGTAACAAGTCAGACATGCCGATGTTACCAATGATGAACGCTCCTTACTACGGGGGTTCTGTGGAGCACTGGTTCAAACCCACCATGGGTGTGGAAGCCGGTATGATATGGATGCGAGATATGTTCTCCGGCAAAATGCGCCCACAGCCTAAGCTGGAGCTACTCTTCAGGCCGGGAAGATAGAAGATAAATGATTTCAATTGATCGTTAAGATCATCTTGTGATCAGTTATCAGTTTACGCATGTTGAGAATGGCATAACGCATGCGGCCAAGAGCAGTATTGATACTCACCCCGGTGATATCAGCAATCTCCTTGAAACTTAAATCCCCGTAATATCGCATCTCAAGCACTTCACGTTGTTCATCAGGTAAAAAGTCGATCAGTTTCTTCACATCATTGAGCACCTGTATTTTCACCATTTTCATCTCTACAGTATCATCACACAGGGAAGGATTGTTCAACAGATCAATCTCATAATCATCATTAGAGATAGTATTTTCATTCTTTCTCTGGCGAAAATAATCGATTATCAGATTATGGGCAATACGTGTAATCCATGCTTTGAATTTGCCTGTTTCAGTGTATCCACCCTGCCTGATAGTGGTGATAGCTTTGAAGAAAGTATCCTGGAAGATATCTTCGGCCAATCCCTGGTCACGGACAGTATAGAAAATATAAGTGTAAAGAGATTGTTTATGCCGGTTGAGGAGCAGGTCAAACGCATAGTCATTGCCCTCGGCATACGAAACGACCAATTCTTCATCGGTCATCATGCAGAAAGTATCCATTGCTTTACTTCTTAATTGTTATGTTAATTCAATTGAGTAAAGAGGACTTATAGGCAAATGATTTTAGCGTTTATTTTTATCAATGTTTGTGTTAACCAAATGAACAAAAAACAAACAAGTCTGTATTTGCTATGGCAAACAACAATTAAATTTACTAAAACAAAGAAAAATAAAAAAAATATAATTACCAAATAATTAGAGATGAAATTCCACGTTTGTCAACAATACTTCCGCTATATAGCGGGAAAATAACCTACCCTTCTCTATTATCAATCTTTTCATTTTGTATTCTTTTTTCTCTTTTCCAATAGTTAATCGTATGCCCGTGAAAAGCAAACCATACCAGATAGAGGAAGCATGGCATCAACACCCAGTATCCTGCCCGCAGTCCATGGTGGTCTCCTATTGCACCATAAATAAGTGGCAGGATAGCATTCCCACTTAATCCCATAATCAAAAGCGAAGAGCCCGTCTTGGTTAATTTCCCCAGATCGTGAATCGATAAAGGCCAGATACCGGCATAGATCAACGCGTTAGGAAATCCTATCGAAGCTAAAAACCAAATGGAGATATTCCCTGTATGTCCAAACAGTGAAACAGTATGATCGGCCAGTACTACCCCTAAAGAGAGGAGTAGCCCAAGTGTGGTGCAAAATTGCAATGCAGTTTTTTGTGAAACAAACCGGGGAATAAACAATATGCCCAGCATATACCCGATAATCGTACATATAAGGGTATAGGATGGAAAGAACTTGGCATCCAGCAGCCCTATCCCCATCGATCCGGCATAATTGATAATGGTATCTATTGCCACTACTTGCGTACCCACGTGCAGGAAAATCGCAATGGCTCCGAAAATGAGATAGGGATAATCCAAAAGAGATTTTCTTGATCCATGCACAACTGGCGTTAAAGTATCATTTCCGGTTTGTGTTTCATTCTCTCTTTCTTCTATCTCCGGCAGCACCGAATATCTTATACCGATACCTACTAATAGTAAAAAAACGGCAAGGACGGAATAAGGCATAATTACCCTCCGGATCAGTTCCTGCAGAATAACATTTTTTTCTGTTTCGGAGAGTGTACCGGCTTCAAGTAATGCAAAAGTGGTATCATCAGTCGATTTAAACACCACTGCTGCAAAAAGTAAAGGAGCAATAATGCCGGCCGATTTGTTAAAAATACCCATCACACTCATTCTCTGTGCGGCACTATCTATTGGACCGATAATAGTGACATAAGGATTTGCTGCCGTTTGAAGGATGGCAAGCCCTGTACCCAAGCAGTAGAGCCCAATGAGAAAAACCGCATATTGCTGCATAAGAGCTGCCGGGACGAAGATGAGGGCACCCAATGAAAGGAATATGAATCCGAACAAGATTCCTTTTTTATATCCCACTTTGTTTAATAATAACCCCGATGGGATTGCCATCACAAAATAGGCGATGTAAAAGGCAAAAGTAACAAAATATGACTGAAAATGTGTCAGTTCCAGTGCTATCTTGAAGTAAGGAATAAGGATTGCATTCACCCATGATACCAGGCCAAAGACAAAATACATAACGGCCAGAATACCCATCGAGATATAAAAAACTTTCTTGTTCATCAAGGAAATATTATTCTTGTTGGTTTTACTTTCTGTTATTCACCTGGAACCGGAAAAATCCAAAGACCGGTCAAGATGTCTTATATAACAACCCCTGTTGTCCCACCCTCCGTTAAAGCAATATCATGAGGCCGGTTTGTTTTCCATGCTCCATTCGTAAAATCGGGTATATCGATCGGGGCAGAACGATTGGCTACCGACCATTCGCTTAACGGACCAATAACACTCCATGAAGCAGCGTCGTATACATCCATATCCATCGGCAATCCATTCCTTAAACAATCAATCAACCTCCAATCCATCAGAAAATCCATTCCACCGTGTCCTCCAATCTCTTTGGCAATATCCTGCATCTTTCTTATGATGAGGGGGTTATATTCCATTTCAATCTCCCTGAATTTCTCTTCAGACAACCATTCTTTATGATCTTCGGCTATGGAGAGACGGGGAGGAAGAGGATACTTCTGCGCTGTCGCTTTGGTTCCGCTTATGGTGTGCAATCGTGAATACGGACGGGGCGTAGTAATATCGTGCTGTATAAGGATTGTCTGCCCTTTTACCGTTTTTATGATCGAATTATTCATATTCCCCCGGAATGGAGCTCCTTCGAATTGTTTGAAGTAGTCTTCTTTTTGCGACAACTCTTTGGCATACTGATTCATCAAAAAATCATCTGAAGACATCGACACCATATATTCCATCCGGTTTCCACGGTTGACATTCATAATTTGTGCCACAGGTCCCAATCCATGTGTCGGATAGAGATTCCCGTTCCTGCCCATATTTTCTTTTAATCGCCAGTTGCGTCCGGGTTTTCCCCTGAAGAACAAGCTTTCTCCTATTTCATGAATATATCCTCCCTCCGCATGTACGATCTCTCCAAAAAACCCGTTACGTGCCAGATTCAGGGTAAGCAATTCAAAAAAATCATAACAACAATTCTCTAATATCACACAATGTTTTTTGGTATCTTCAGAGGTCTCTACCAATTTCCAACAATCTTCTACAGTGGTTGCAGCAGGGATTTCCAATGCAACGTGTTTACCATGTTCCATAGAGTAGATTCCAATTGGGGCATGTAATTCCCAAGGTGTCGCTACATATATAAGATCGATATCTTCCCGTCTGCACATCTCCATCCAGGCATCCTCTTTCCCAGAATAGACAATAGCCGGATGTCCCGGTGTTTGAATACGTTCTTTTGCCTTCTGCACATGCCCGGGCAATACATCACAAATAGCCACAATCTTAACTCCTTCAATGTAACTGATCCTCTCTACGGCTGCACTTCCCCTTGATCCGACGCCTACAAAACCAATTCTGACCGTTTCAAGTTTAGGAGCAGCATAACCGCACATATTAAATTTCTGAGGATGTTTTTTATAAGCTTCACTGTATATTTTTTTTAAGGACTTGTCTGATTGTTGACTTTCAGCAGGTATTCCACTACTTACCCCTTTGGCCGGTAACATGGCCGATACGGTTGCAGCCCCTGCTATTTTAAGGAAATTTCTTCTATTAATTTGCATGGTGAAATGTATTTATTTTACAAAATGAACCACCGACCGTTTCTCAGAGCATGAACTGAAGTGATTGACTTCAGTTCTGAACTCTTCAATTTCTTTGCGACTTAACTCCTTTCCGGAAATGGTTACCGGATCAATAAAGGTAATATCTTTACCGGACATAGCAACTGCAAGCGACATATCTCCCCAAAGTAAAAAATCAGGAATATGAATAGCCATGGAAAAATGATCGATATCACCGGATTTATCAAATAGATAACTCAATGGCATTTCCCTGAGAATTAATTTATCGGGCTTATTTCCGAGGACAGAAGACAATATACTTGCTACAGCTAATTCCCTATCGGCATCAATAGTGATTTCTTTTATCTGATGTGAGTTGACAAGCCAACTCAAAACAATATCCAACTGGCCGATCCAGATTCCTTGCATGGTTTGGTTTAACCATAATGCAGAACGGAATAAAGTATGAAATTCCGGTAACGATCCGTCAATACGTTTAGCCTCGGAAGAAGCGCTCTCTCCAATACCCCACAGATCTACAATACAGATACCGGTTCCCCGTGCTATAAGTCCATCAATCAAATCGGTATCAATCCAATCCTTTCCTTTTGAATTAGCAATTAAAACGTATTCACTACTACTCTTATTTGGCAAATACAGCAATAAAGGTATGAAATCCCCGGTTGTTGTTTCTAAAACATACAGTTCCCAACCTTTTGAATCCGGCAATTGGTGAATATCCTTCAGATCATAGCTATTCGGTATCCTCAGTATTTGTTTTAACTCATCTTTTTTTTCCTGGATATACATATCGTTATCCGACAACATCCTTGATCTCAGAAGTGAACCTTGATTAAAACAATAATCTCCTGTGGAAACAACCTCTGGCGGACGCTGTCCTTTGGGAAAGACCATTAATTCGGATTCCGGTAAAGGAACAAGTTGCTTTTCTTCTTTCGGGGCACCTGTACCCTCGTTTTTCAAATGAAGATCGAACCAACCAAGCATGGCTTCCCTCATTTCGGGAAAATAACCATGAGGCGTATCAAATATCTGGTAAGACAGTTTGTTATCAGCACTATAGAGTCTATATATTGTCTTGGCTCCATTGAAACTTCTCAACATTTCCTGCGGATGGAATGCTGCATTCGCGTCCCTCAATCCGTTGCAGATTTTCAGTGCCCGGGGTGCAATAAGACCCAATACTGCCGATTCTTCGATAAAGGTCAATCCTCCGGTCAATGTTTCGCATATACAGTTACTGTTCAGTATATACGACTGGAAAGTTCCTACACTTACCACCGGAACAACCGCTTTGATGCGTTTATCCATGGCAGCAAGCCACATTACATGGTTACCTCCCCCACTCGCCCCTGTTGCTCCAATATTTTTGCGATCCACAAAAGGGAGAGAAGATAGCAGATCAACAGCCCTCATATTATCCGTGATTTGGAGTCCTATCAGGGTTTCTCCCACATTTAACAGAGACGCTCCCAGATTAGCCCCGTGATATTCGAACTCTCCGTGGACAGTGGTTCGCTCTCCCGCCCCCCAGGGATCAATGGCAAGCGCGACATAACCATTCCTGGCCAAAGTTTGTCCTAACATCTGATATCCCGGGCTCAATTTCCCGGTACGTGAATGTCCCATTGCCACAACTACCGCAGGAAAAGGGCCGTTTCCGTCGGGAATATACAGGTTTGCCGTAGCAAATACATGTGGTCGTGTCTGAAAGAAAATATTTCTAACCGAAAAGCCTTCCTTTTTATATGCAGCTGTCTCCCTGTACTCCAAAAGCAAGTCGGGATCATAAGACACTCTCGCATGTTGCAAAATATTCTCCCTCAACTCCTCTTTCTCTGTGATCCATTCATCCTTGCTTTGCGGAACCTGTAACAAATTGTAAGCTTTCGCTGCCTCCCTCTTAAGAGAAAAACTTATCAAATCGTTATTCATATCACCGGTAAAGATACCCGGGAGATCATTTTGTCCCCGGACACCTTTGCAGAGTATAACAAAAAACAGCAGAACAAACAGGTTTCGTTTCATTGTAATTGAGAGGCGGAATTTGTATCCAAAAACAATACTGTATGAGGATGCCTTCTTAAAATCGTCGCCGGGCATACAGTCGATATTTCCGTATTCAACGTATTATAGACGGCATTGGCTTTACGTTTATCCGGTACCATGCAACTGATTACCTTACAACGCATAATAGCAGGGATTGTCAGACTAATGGCCTCTTTCGGCACCTCTTCAAGAGTGGAAAACCATCCCTCTCCTAATTGTTGCCGACGGGAAGTATCATCCAGTTGTACTATTTTCACCAATCCAGGATCGTTAAAATCCGCCACTTCGGGATCGTTGAAGGCGATATGCCCGTTCTCCCCAATACCTATGCAAGCAACATCCACTGCGGCAGCTTTCAATAGTTTCTCATAACGGGCTACTTCGCGGCCGATTTCTTTTGCATCTCCATTGATATAATGTACCTGAAATGGTTTCACCACATCGAGGATTCTTTCTTTCAGGTATTTTCGGAAACTGGCCGGATGTGTTTCGGGCAGACCTTTGTATTCATCCAAATGGAATACGGTAATTTTACCCCAATCGATTTGAAGCGTTTTTACAGCCTCAATAAAGGCAAATTGCGAAGCACCGGTAGCCAGGATCAGATTGGCATGCCCTTTGGCCTGGATGGCGTCATTTAGATGTTGGGCAACAAAATCCGCACTACCCTTTCCGGCGGAAGTCTCATCCGTAAAAATACGAACCATAAGGTTTTCTTTCTTGAATTGTTTAATTTCGGTTGTCATTCCTTATAAATTAAATTTTTATAGTTCCCGGAAAGCCTTTCATAGCAAATAAGTATTTTTCATGGGTTTTCCCCGCTCCCTTTATCAGTTTTCAACAAATATTCACTATACTATTCTGCAACCGGTTTTAATTTTTACAAAGATAAAATCCCTGCTTGATATTCTATTTCACAATTAACGAAAAAGAAGTAACATATCCCGAATATCTTTATAAAAATAGTACTGATTACAGAACATTCTGCCATTTCTATTGTTAAATAATGACATTTATTTAAATTTAATTAAAGATGCACACAAAATATGCGATGATCTAAATACTTGTTTTAATCGATTCCACCACTGAGTTCAGCCGCCGTTTCCTCACAGGCCTTATCCGTTATGCACATGAAAATGAGAACAAAAATGGGCCTTGGATATTTTACCGATTACCTATGTATTATAAAATGTTATATGGTGAAACCGGAATTATAAAACGGATCAAGGAATGGGATATTGATGCGGTCATTGTTCAATGGGAATATCATGAAATCAAGTTCCTAAAAAAGCTGGATATACCTGTATTCCTTCAAAATTATGAAGATGATGCCGATTGGTTTTCAAAAATATCCGGTAATTATATGGAAGTGGGTGCAATGGCTGCTAATTTCTTCGCCAGGAAAAGATTTAAAAATTTTGCTTTCTACGGTAATAAGAATTTTCTTTGGTCAAAAGGGAGAGCTGAAGGATATCGTATCGAAGTAGAAAAATTAAGAGGTAACTATTATTATTTTGAATCGGACTATTTAATCAATAGTCAATGGAGTCGAAGTCATATCGAATTGAATGAATGGTTATCGTCACTTCCTAAACCGGTCGCTATTTTTGCTTGTGATGATTATTTTGCCCTTCAGGTCGCAGAGATGTGTAAAATAAATAATATCGATATTCCTAATGAAATATCCCTGCTTGGGGTTGATAACGACGAACTCATTTGTAGCTTATCCTATCCCTCCATTTCCTCCATAGTAACCGATGATGAAAATATCGGATATATTACAGGTGAAAAACTGCACACATTGATTATAAATAAAAAGAACATTCCTTTCAAAATTATCAAAAGACCGATACGTATCGAAAAACGACAATCTACAGAAAAATACAATATTTCAAACAAGTATATTATACAAATAATAGAATATATTGAAAAAAATTTCATGTTCGACATATCCATCGACCAATTAACGCAAGTAGTACCACTTAGTCGCAGGAGCCTTGAACAAAAATTTAAAGAAGCAATGGATACCACTATTTACCAATTTGTATTAGAAAGGAGAATAGAATATCTCTCTTATAAATTATTGACGACACAGGAAAATTTAATGGATATCGCTATAGAAAGCGGATTTAATGATATAAAAAACGCTTATCGGATTTTTAAAAAAAGTACAGCTTGGCTATTTCAGACTTGCTTGTTCCGTTTTGTAAGCCTAAATAAATAGCATATCTTTGTTCTGAAGTTAACTGTTTGTATTTTTTCATAAGCAACATAATAGTTAATTTTAGGGAGACTTCGGTCTCCTTTTTTATTTTTTTATGTTGCTGATTGACTAATTGTTTTTTTCAAAACCCCTTAAGCACTTTTGAAAGGGGATTTTGGAAAAAAACAATTAAGATAAGAAGTGTAATGTAATCAAATCTTTTGCACTTCTATCTTGAACTTAGTGGTTACGTTGGGGCGGAGTGTAGAGGGCAAGAAAAAAATGAAAGGCACAACAAATTGATGTGTAAACTTCCTGGTATAAATATCCAAGAAATACAAGGGGCGGTAGACCCGCCCCCAGAAAAGGAATTCATTTTCCTATTGTTTCAAAAACCATCTTTTAGTATCCGGGGTTTTGAACAAGTCCCGGTTCCACTTTCAGGCTGTTTTCATGGAACGGCCATAGGTAGTTGTGGGATTTAAAGGACCGGTCCTCCACCTTTAATGTTTCCTTACGTCCCTCAACGATCCTCGTATGTCCTTCTGCCGGCTTGTTTAAAACATTCTCTGCAATCTTCCAACGGATAATATCATCATAACGTTGACCTTCTGCAGCAAGTTCCAACCTTCGTTCATTCCGGATCAACTCAACCCACTGTTGTTGAGTATACGAAGCATACGCAGGAAGAGTAACATCGGCAAAATTCATATCCAGACCAGCTCTTCTTCTTACTTCATTGATACATTTCTTTGCCAGATCATCGATCTGGTTCAGCATGATCTTTGCTTCGGCGTAGGTCAGTAATACCTCGGCATAACGCAGTAATGGGAAATCCATATTACCACCGCTTTTGAAAGCATCCGTTTCATCCACAAACTTTTTGAACCAGAAACCCGTTCTGCTGGACCTCAATTTTTGATAGAACATTGGAGAGTTTTCATTGTAAATATCTATTTCCTCACCATAAAAATTATCTCCATGACCCATAATTGACGCACTGTAACGGGGATCTCTGTTTAGAGATGGGTTTAGTTCATACTCCTCTTTAGTATGCAACGGACATTCATCAATGGGCCTTCCCTGTGCGGTCCAGTAAGCATCGACCAATGCTTTCGTAGGCACACAGTATGATTGTCCGGGTCCTGTCCTATAATGAGGCCCTAAATGCTGGAACGACTGTGTGGCGCTGTTGCCGTGACTGGCCATATCAAACCATATGATAAATTCATTATTCGCTTTTGCAGCCTGGTAATTAAAAAGATCACCATATACCGGATGGAGGGAATATTTCTTACTGTCCATAATCTCTTTTGCCAGTTTTGCAGCCAACTCATACCTGCCGTTATAGAGAGCATAACGCATAGTAAGCGCTTTAAATGAGTATCTGTTGAACATATATTTATCGGAAGTATATTCATCGGACGGCAATTTAGCTGCTATCTCGTCGGCCAAAGGGAACAAAGTTTTTAGAATCTCTTCTTTGGGTGTGGCCGGTTGACGTGCAGTCTCCAGATCAGCCGGTTCCAGGACAAAGGGAACATTCCCCCATCGCATGGTCAGCCTGAAATAGTGCCACACCCGCAACGCTTCGAGTATGCCTTGGTATTTATCACGCACACTCTCATCTTCCACATACGGCACATCTGTATTAGCAATAAACGTGTTCAATCGTCCCAGATGTTTCATATAAAGCTCATAATAATAGAGAAAATCATAAGTATTGCTGTTGAAATTTCCGTTGGCAATATTCTGATGCCTGTCTCCTTCAAGCCTACTGTATGCATTATCCGACTTTGCTTCATCCATATAGAAAATAATTCCTCTTGAAGTTGGATGTGTAAAAACATCCAGATAACTGCTATACACAACCCTTCGTAAGTCTTCCTCGTCATTGAAGAACTCGACGAATGATGTGGCAGTAGGATCTTTTTTATCCAGAAAGTCATTACAAGCACTTGCCGTGAACAATATTAATATTGAGTATAGAATTTTTTTCATCATTGCATAGTTTTAATGTTAGAATAATGTCACCTGAAAACCAACGCTGTAAGTAGCCATCCTAGGGTATGCCCCATTACCACCGTCACGCTCCGGCTCAAGTCCCTCCCAATTGGTAAAGGTGAGAAAATCCTGAGCATTGAAATATACACGAAGATTTCTTATATTGTTCCTCACCTTAGGTATAGTATAACCCAACTGAAGCGATTTAATGCGGAAGAAAGAAGCGTCGCTCAGCCACACATCACTTAAATATGTATTCGTGCTTGAGCCTGTCCAGACACGGGGGAAACGGCTATTCGGCGTCTCTGGCGTCCAACGGTTATCGGCATAGTATTGACGGGGAGCACCTAGATTATTGCTCCCTCCATCCACAAACACCGGATAACCTTCCTGACCTCCCAGTCTGCCCACTCTCTTTCCTACACCTTGACCAAGCAAACTGAAATCCCAATTTTTGTAACGCATATCTAACGTAACAGAATAGTTGTAGTGAGGTGCGGTATCACCTAAGTAGGCCCTATCTTCATCATTTAATATACCATCTCCGTTCTGGTCTACGTACTTAATATCTCCAGGGAGCGTATTGGGAAATTTTGCTGCTGTTGCGTCAACCTCTTCCTGATTTTGGAAATAACCGTCGGTTCGGTAACCGTAATAGTTATTAATGGGGATACCCCGATACCAAATCCGGTCGTTCGTTCCTTTGAATATCAATGTATCCGTGGTGTTATACCCGGCCTTAAGAACCTGATTCCTGTTGTCGAACAACATCCCGCCTATACTGTACGAGAACTCATCAAGCTGGTCTGTCCATTTTGCCGAGATCTCCCATCCCTTGTTTTCAACCTCCCCAATATTTACTGAGGATGTCAGATAATACGATCCTGTTAACGGCGGAACCGGAAAGTCGGAGTATATCAGGTCAAATGAATGCTTTTTATAAATATCGGCAGTGACTGTCAAGCGGTTATTCAACACCCCCAAATCCAACCCAAGGTTCCCTTGATTCTGCTTTTCCCAGGTAAAATCCAGATTCGGCACTCGCATAGTCCATCCCCAGGTATTCACTACTTCCTGCCACAAATAGGGATCTACATTCTCATTTCCGATTCTTCCCCAGGAAGCCCTTATTTTAAGATTAGAGATAGCCCCCGATTCTTTCAATGGCCTCATAAAAGCTTCATTATGAGCATTCCACCCAAAAGAGGCTGAAGGGAAAAAACCCCACTGACGGCCGGGAGCGAACTTGCTGCTTCCATCGGTTCTGACAGTTGCTTCCAGCAAATATCTGTCATCAAAAGAGTAGTTTAGCTTGGAGAAAAAGGATGCTTTAGTTATTTCCCGATAATCTGTGAATATATAGGACATTACTTCTGTCCCCCCCACGGCATAAAGTTTATCCTTACCTCCCCTCAATTCTTTTTCGAAATTCAACAGGGCCCTTCCGGTCAACTGGCTCTGACTCACGTTCTGTTCAGCACCAATATCATTACCCCATGTTGTCACCGGCTTGCCGTCTCCATCGAAAAACTTATGTGTTAAACGTCTCCATTTGCTTGCTGATTTATCAATCATATACGATACGTTTCCCTCAAAATTGAGATCATCCGTAATATAATAACGCGGGCGCAGATTGATCGTACTCTTATCATACATATAGTTCCAGGTTCCTCCCTTATCAATAAAGGCCACAGGGTTCATATCATTGTGAAGAATATAATGGTTAGGGATATCCGTGTCTTTATAAAACACCCCCTGAGTAGGATTCATTCTCCAGGCAATCTGATACAATCCATGCCCGTCATTGTTCCTTCTAAGCCTGTCTACTTTCAATCGATGCGCATAAAAGTCGGCCAAAAGAATAAACCGGTCCGCAATATTGATATTTGTATTAAAACGGGCACTAAACTTATCAGAACCTTCAATCTTATTCATCCCGTTCTCTTCAATATAACCAAGCATGAGGTTAAATGTTCCTACACCTCCCCCTCCGGAAATACTGGCCGTTGTATTGTAAGCCGTGGCTTGCCTTTCCATAATCTCTTTCACCCAATCGGTATTAGGGGTAACGCCCTCTTCTGCCTGACTGATATCCAAATCCGTATAAAGCAGAGGCTGACCTTGTAACGTATGTGCTTCATTTCTGAGTTTCATAAAATCGGCCGAGTTTACAAACTTCGGCAGATTGAGAGGGTTTTGAATAGCAAACCATGAATTCACATTCACCCTGAACTGCCCCGTCGTTCCTCTGTTAGTCTCAATGATAATAACTCCGTTTGCGCCTCTTGATCCATACATAGAGGCAGCAGCAGCATCCTTTAGAATATTAATACTCTTAATCTGATTCGGATCCACGTCGGTAAGAGGCTGCTCCATACCATCTACAATCACTAAAGGAGCAGCATTTTGAAGAGTACTGACTCCTCGAATAGAGATACTTCCTGGAACAGATCCGGGGAGATTACTGCCCTGTAGCATAGTCACGCCGGGAATAGTTCCGGCAAAAGCTTCCTCCAGTTTAACTATAGGACGACTCACAACTCTTTCCATATTTACAGACTCAATAGAAGACGCTAAATGCCTTCTTTCCACCGTATTATATCCGGTTACAACAACCTCTTCCAGCCTTACAGTATTCTCTAACAGGATGACATCGATCTTTGTCTTTCCAGCTGTTGTTACTTCATAATCTCTAAACCCCATGTAACTAAAAATCAGTGTTACATCTCCGTCTACATTAATTTCATAAATACCATTTTCATCAGTAGTCGTACCGATATTGGTTCCTTTAATAACTACAGTGACGTAAGGTAAAGTTTCACCTTTCTGGTCAGTTACTATTCCATATACCCTCTTTTGTTGCTCCACATTTACTTCACTGGAATGTAGAGTGACCGCTTCTTTTCTTGCTCCTTTTGCGTTTTCGCACAACAACCATGAACAAAGAACGAAAAAGACAATAAAAACATTGAACTTACTCATATTCATTATTTTAATCTGGTTACTTTAATTTCATTTATCAAACCTTGTTCGGTTACAATAAACTGTGCTTTCTTTATTTTCTTTAAACGGGATGCGGCAGCCCTGACAGAACTGGAATTAATCGTTCTCGCAGATATCATCACAGTTTCACCTACCTTTAAACTTAATAGTGTATCGGGTATCGATATTTTAGTAACCGGTTTTATGGTATTTGCCTGATTATTCATATCTTTGTGAAATGTCTAATTTTGTTGCAACGCATTAAACATTAATTAACAATGCAAATATACTGTATATATTCAGTGATTACAAGCAATATTCGTATTTATGGAGTAATTTAGATTTATTCTAAATAATAAAATTGATAATTACCTGAGAAACAATACAAAATATGGAATTCATAGACAGGTTAAAATTATTCATAAAATCAAAAGGACTGGGACAAACTAAATTTGAAGAGCGGGTTGGTTTTTCGCGGGGATATATCAGTAAGGTAAAAACTTCGATTGGTGCGGACAAACTGTCCAATATCGTGGATGCTTTTCCGGACCTAAACCTTGATTGGCTTATCACGGGGAAAGGGAAGATGACAAGCACTCCGGTTCAGCCAGCCGCTGTCGAGCAAACAACCGACACCTTGGAAGAAAACTCCGTAAAGTATAAAAACAAATACCTGGAGATGCTAGAAGAGAACAGGGTTCTCCGCTTAGAGATAGAAAAACTCCGTAAAGAAACCGGGACAAAAGCGGATAATCCGTTTTAAGTCCGCGAAGTTCCTGCCCATTTATCCATAATCAGCGCAATGGCTCCGTCGCCGGTTACGTTGCAGGCAGTCCCGAAACTGTCCACCGCAATATAAACGGTAATCATCAATCCGATCATCTGTTCGTCAAAGCCCAACATGCTCTGGATAATCCCGATGGCCGCCATAATGGCTCCGCCGGGAACACCCGGCGCTGCAATCATGGTAATCCCCACCATAAAGATAAACCCGATAAAAGTGCCCGGATCGACCGGTATCCCGAAGAAATACATGATCGCTAGCGAAAACCCGACTATTTTCATCACGCTTCCCGCCAGATGGATGGTCGCACACAGCGGGATCACAAAAGAAGCAATACTGGGATTGATCTTATTGTTGAGGGCACATTGCAGCGTCACAGGGATGGTTGCCGCTGAAGAAGCCGTTCCCAATGCCGTCATATAAGCCGGCAGCATCATCTTTAACGCTTTCAGCGGATGACGACGCGAGATGGCGCCTGCTACCACATACTGGATAACCAGCAGCAGGATATGCAACACGAAAATCACCGAAATCACTTTCAAGAAAAGCATAATCACGGAGTAAACCTGTCCGGTGATGGAGATGGAGAGAAACATTCCAAAAATATAAATGGGTAGTAACGGAATGATTACCGTGCGGATAATCATCGTCACAATATCGCGGAAATCAGAAAAAGCTTTCTGCAACGTATCACCCTTGATGAGGGAGAGCCCGATCCCTATGCAAAACGACAAAATCAAAGCCGACATCACATCCATTATAGGAGGCATTCCTATACTGAAAAAAGTTTTCACGGCACCTTCCTCAATGCTCTGCACCGATCCGGTGTCGATTGCGCCGGTTATTATATTCGGAAAAACAGTCTGACACGAAAAAAAGGTAAAAAAACCCGAAAAAAGAGTAGACATGTACGCAATAACGGTTGTGATCAGCAAGAGTCTCCCCGCTCCTTTCCCTAACTCGCCAATAGCGGGAGCAACTAAGCCGAGAATAATCAGCGGAATGATAAACGACAAGAAATTACCGAATAAATCGTTAAACGTGGCAAAGATTCGTGCAAACCACACCGGCACAAACTGACCGAGGATAATTCCCGAGACAATGGCGATAACAACGCGTCCCAACAATGGTATTTTAGATAGTTTCATTTTTCCGGATAAAAAATTTAGCGCAAAAGTAAGTCTTTTTCCGGATAAACCACGCTTAATCTCTATTGAATTGAGCATCCTAGAGTCAACCAGCAAGTGCAATTTAGTAATAATTTTTGTAAAACTCTATTTTAGGATTGCTAAAGTCTAATTTTTCTCTTGGTCTTCTGTTTAGTTTATGCTGTATTTCTTTTACTTTCTCATCGGAATAATCTTTAAATGTTGCTCCTTTTGGGATGTATTGCCGGATTAATTTATTGGCATTTTCAACAGCTCCTTTTTGCCACGATGAATAAGGATCAGTGAAATATACCGGTACTTTCAACTTTTTTGTTATCAGTTCGTGTGCTGCAAACTCGGATCCGTTATCTGTTGTAATGGTTTTCAGTTTGTCCTTATAAGGCAGCAACATAGCAATGACTTCCTTGCAAACCTGCTTAGAGTCTTTGCCCATAGGCAGTTTTCTCATCATTATAAAGTTTGTATTTCTTTCTGTCATTGTCAGTATTATTTCCTTTTGTCCGTTTCCTATTATGGTGTCCATTTCAAAATCTCCAAACCGGCTTCCGTCGGCCTCTTTTGGCCTTTGGCGAATACTTTTTCTGTTGGGTATGTTAGTGGCAGAACCTACGGGTCTTTTTCTGTATTTGAGCTTGTGGCGGCAGTGCTTGTAAAGGTTTCCTCCCGATTTCTTATCTTGCCTGATCCATTGATAAATAGTCTCGTGAGAGATAGATATTTGATCATATTTTGCGAGATATCCGCTGATTTGTTTGGGCGACCAATCTTTGCGAATGAGACGGATTATTTTCTGTTTAATCCACTCCGATGTCGATCTATTGCCCGGTAAACGTTCTTTGCGCTCTTGGGCCATCTCTTGTGCCAAACGCCATGAGTAGCCTCCAGTTTTGTTTTTGTTACGGCTTAATTCCCTATAAACCGTAGAAATATTTACCTTTATCTGCTTATACTCCATTGAATTTCCGCAAAAAATTCTCGAAGGTCGATAAATAGCGAATCTATCTATCCATAAGGTCATATCGATATGCCATTTTATATGGTCACCCGTACCAATTCTCATACGGACAAGGCTCCACCAATGAAAATTCCCCATGTAGAAAAAAATAGTATATTTGCATCAGATTTTTTGTAAAATATATACAATGATTATATGGAAAACAATACCATTCTGGACTTACTGAAAGAAGCCGTAGAGAAATACGGCGATCGTTCCTATCTGCACGAAGCAAGAAAAGGCACACAATACGCTTCTTTAACGTATAAGCAGGTACAAGAACAATCTTTGCAGTTCGCAGCAGGGCTTATTGCATTGGGAATTGAGGCAGGTGACCGTATAGCACTTATTTCCGAAGGAAAAAACAACTGGGTGATCGGTGAATTGGGTATTCTCCATGCCGGGGCAGCCAGTGTGCCTTTGTCTGTGAAACTCCAGACCGAACAGGATCTGAGTTTCCGGATCAATCACTCCGGGTGTGTAGCTGTACTTGCCTCAGATCAGCAGATTGCAAAACTGCGTCCGATGAAGGGACTGTTCTCCACTGTGAAGCATTACATATTACTGGATCCGGAAGATCAGCCCGAAAATGACGAACAGTCGTTCGAATCGGTGACAGAAGCTGGAAAAAGACTCCTCGAAACCAATCCGTCAGTTTTGAAAGAGAGGATGGAGACAGTGAAACCCGATTCTTTGGCAAACATATCCTATACATCAGGCACCACTGCCAATCCGAAAGGAATCATGCTTACCCACGGCAATTATGTATGCAATGCAGGACAAGCTGTGGATATCCTCAACGGGATCCCTCCACATTACTGTACCCTGTTGATATTACCCTGGGATCATTCCTTCGGCCATACAGCCGGGATCTATACCTTCATGAAATGCGGGGCTTCCATTGCATCTGTTGCAATGGGGAAGTCGCCCATGGAGATCCTGCGCAATGTACCCAAAAGTATCAAAGCTATTAACCCACATATACTGATGAGCGTTCCGGCACTCGCTTCTAATTTCCGAAAGAGCATAGAAGCAGAGATAGAGAAAAAAGGAAAATTCACCGCCTCATTATTCAGAAGAGCGCTCAAAACCGCTTATGCCTATAATAAAGAAGGATATAATAAAGGAGGACGCGGACGTTTGATGCTCTCCATTTATGATAAGCTGATCTTCTCCAAGATAAGACAATCATTTGCCAGTAATATGGATTTCTTTATTGGTGGTGGGGCGCTCTTGGATATCGAGTTACAACGGTTCTTTTACGCTATCGGTATCCCCATGTATCAGGGCTACGGTTTATCGGAGGCGACACCTATTATTTCGGCGAACAGTCCGCATGCACACAAGCTGGGGTCTTCCGGAAAACCTGTTCCCCGTATGGATATCAAGATTGTGGATGACAACCTCAAGGAAGTGTCTATAGGTGAAAAAGGCGAGATCATCATTCGCGGGGGAAATGTAATGAAAGGATATTGGAAAAATCCCCAGGCAACGGCAGAAACCATTGTGGACGGTTGGCTCAGGACAGGCGATATGGGATATATCGATAAGGACGGCTATCTCTATGTGTTGGGACGCACTAAATCGCTGCTGATAAGTGACGATGGTGAGAAATTCTCTCCCGAAGGGATTGAAGAATCGATCGTCTCCACATCACCCTTTATCGACCAGTGTGTACTCTACAACAATCAAAGTCCTTATACAACAGCGCTTATTGTGCCAAATGCGGCAGAGTTGCAAAAAGTAAAGGTCAATCCCGAACAAGCCGCCCTTCTGATAGAAAAAGCGATCAACGAGTACAGGAGCGGTGGCAAGCACGATGGACTGTTCCCCCATCGCTGGATACCCTCGGCTTTTGCCGTTATAGAAGAACCCTTCTCCGAAAAGAATGGACTAGTGAACTCCACCATGAAGATCGTGAAGCACAAGGTTTATGAAACGTATGCTTCGAAAATAGCATCGCTTTATACCCCCGAAGGTAAACCGGCTACGTCTGTGGAGAACCTGGAAGCGTTGGAGAAGATATTGTAAATTTCGTAAAGAAAAACGGGATGTTTTAATATGTATATAATAACGATTGGGACCATCCTTCTAAATTGATGTATACTTTTCTGGATTCCTTTACCCGGAGAGGTTTCAGATTAAATACAAAAATCCGGGATATCACTGCCAGGCAATCTTCGTTGTTCACAAATTCTATTTTAGCATATCGCTGTGGGGGATTGGAATAGGCCAGTTTACCGGAATCTATCAATGTGGCTTCCCATCTTGAACCGTTGCATCCACTCGCCGTAATGGTTACATGCAGTTCATCCCCTGTAATTCGAACTTGGGTCAAAGGAGTATTATTGTCCAATTGACCATAGCGTTCCGCATGGATTATTGTCGGCATATCTACATTCGAAGGATCGGCTTCATTCTTTTCGCAACCTGTGCAAATACAGGATATGGATAAGACCAGGACTGTAATCAAAGAAAGTCTGTTCATTTTTATTTACTTTATGAAATGGTTTCTATATCATTTTTAGGCTATCCACTATATAGACGAAACAGGATACCAAAACGTTGCATGAAAAGTCCACTATTTCGTTAAGCAAGAGATTATTTACTGTAATTTACACTTACTTAATGGATTTCCGTGCCGCAAGCAGTCGGGATATCTTAAAGGAATTAAACCCTAAGAGATTAAAAAAGCGGAAGAAACTCAATTTCCCCGCTTTATAATATCTGAAAAAAGTCGATCCTTACCCGCCGATAACCGGTTTATAATAACCTAGATCTTCAATACGTGATTTGGTGACGAAGTTATAATTTTTCATCACCTCTATCTCTCCGTAATGGATATAGACTTCCGCACTGCGACGGAACATTTCCGGTTCTTTATTGGCATCCTGCAAAAGAAGGTGCCCCATAATTATATGTGCAGCACTTTCCACGAGACGACGTGCATGGAAATCGAGATAATCCTCATCCTTGGGAGAGGTAACTGCCTCCACCATTTTTTCATAGGTCTCTGCCATGTTAACCAAATCACGCTTCAACGCTTCCAGTTCAGGCACGACCGGCATAGCTGCATACTCTTTAATCTGCTGCAAATAGGTACCGGTCGTGACGTGACGGATTGCAGCGACCACCTGTAACTGGGTAGTACCTTCGTAAATATTGGTGATACGTGCATCGCGGTAGAGACGCTCGCACTTGTAATCTTTCATATAACCGGACCCACCATGTATCTGGATGGAGTCATAAGCATTCTGGTTAGCATATTCACTACTCATTCCCTTTCCAAGCGGAGTGAAAGCATCTGCCAAACGGGAAAAGTGCTTCATCTCATTCCGTTCCTCAGGAGTCAGTTTCCGTTCCCGGCTGATATCTTCCAGCGTTTTATACATATCCACAAAACGGCAGGTCTCATACAGTAATGCACGCGACGCATCGGTCCTGGCTCGCATATTGGCCAGCATCTCATACACCGGAGGGAACTCAATAATGGCTTTTCCGAACTGACGACGTTCAAGAGCATAGTTGTATGCTTCACGGGTAGCTGCTTCCGATATACCTACCGACTGAGCCATAATTCCAAGACGGGCACCGTTCATCAGCGACATCACATATTTGATCAGTCCCATCCGGCGCGATCCAACCAATTCAGCTTTGGCATTTTTATATACCAATTCGCAGGTGGGTGCCCCCTTGATTCCCATCTTATTTTCGATACGGCGTACATCCACTCCTCCGTTTCTCTTGTCATAGACAAACATCGACAAGCCGCGGGCATCTTTGGTACCCTCTTCTGAGCGGGCAAGTACCAAATGGATATCAGCATCGCCGTTGGTGATAAAACGCTTCACACCGTTCAGGTACCACTGATCTTCCTTCTCGTTATAGGTTGCCTTCAACATAACCGCCTGAAGATCCGATCCGGCATCGGGTTCGGTAAGGTCCATCGACATGGTCTCCCCTTTTACGATACGGGGCAGGTATTTTTCCCTCTGCTTTTCATCGGCAAATTCATAGATTGTCTCACCGCAGTCCTGCAACATCCAGATATTCTGGAAGCTGGCATCGGCACGGCTGACAATATCGGCGCTCATCATATAGGGCACCATCGGAAAATTGAGACCACCATACTTACGGGCAAGCCCCATCCCCATCAGTTCCGCCTTATTGAGGGCATCCAGGTTTTCCTGTGTAGGTGCAGCATAAGTCACTCGCCCCTCATTTACCGTAGGTCCGCTATGATCTACTTTTTCAGCATTCGGTTCAATGATATCGCCACAGATCTCGCCTACCACTTCCAGCACCTTGTCGTAACTGTCCATCGCATCCTCAAAATCCATCGGAGCGTAATCATATGTTTCACGATCTGCATAATTTCTCTCTTTCAATTCCACAATTCGTTTCATCAGCGGGTGCTGAAGATAATGACGGAATTGCGGTGTATCTGTATAAAAGTTTGCCATTTCGTTCTTCTGAATATTATTTATTGTTATTGGTTTCGGGAAAGCCGGAATTTACTTTCCCACCTTCCCACTCTCTCACTGTCCCACTTATTTTGAATTCTTCTTATAATACTTGATCATCTTCGGAATTACCTTCTCTATTTCACCGGTGATCACATAATCGGCGATTGAGTTGATAGGCGCGTTGGGGTCGTTATTGATAGAAATAATGATAGAACTGTCCTGCATACCGGCGATGTGTTGTATCTGCCCCGATATACCACAAGCAATATAGACCTTGGGGCGGACGGTGATCCCTGTCTGTCCCACTTGGCGTTCATGTTCTGTGAAGCCGGCATCCACTGCGGCACGAGAAGCCCCTACTTCGGCTCCCAGCACGTCGGCCAGTTGATAAAGCAGTTGGAAGTTCTCTTTTGAACCCACTCCATATCCTCCGGAGACGATAATGGGTGAATTCTTGATGTTTACTTTCGATTTTTCGATATGGCGGTCGATAATAGAAACTACAAAATCTTCCTCTTTCACACAGTCAGCCACATTGTGCTCCACGGTCTCACCTTTATAATAAGGGTCGAAAATTTCTTTCTTCATCACCCCTTCACGTACGGTAGCCATCTGCGGGCGGCAATCGGGATTGATGATCCATGCCACGATATTACCTCCAAAGGCAGGGCGTATCTGGTAAAGCAGATTTTTGTAGGTCTTTCCTGCTTTCCGGTCCTCATGGTCACCTATCTCAAGTGAGGTACAGTCGGCTGTAAGACCGCTACCCAGAAGGGATGAAACACGTGGGCCCAGATCCCGACCAATAATGGTAGCACCCATAAGACAAATCTGCGGCTGTTCTTTTTTAAAAAGTTCCGTCAGGATAGAAGTATGCGGAAGCGTGGTATATGGCGACAGGCGATCATCTTTGAAAAGATGGAGCACATCCACACCATATGGGAATACCTGTCCTTCTATTTTTTCGAGGTCGGCAACAGATCCGGCAGCAATGGCTTCGAGTTTACAATCCAACTGTCCGGCAAGTGAGCGCCCTTTGGTCAGTAGTTCCTGGCTCACATCGGCTACTACTCCATCCTCGATTTCCAAATATACAAATAAGTTATTCATGTTTAATCTGTTCCTTCATTAAAATTAGACTATTTCTCGCTATGGCAGAATATAAACAGGTTTATCTTCTGCTCATTTAGCTTAACGAAATAGTTGTGTTATCCAATCGTGTGACTATCTATCAGTTCTTTCATCAACTCTTCAATATCGACATCGTCGTCGGTAAGATGCCTGCTCTCTTTAGCCTGAAACACCACATTTTCTATCTTTTTCACTTTTGTAGGAGAGCCGGAGAGACCGCACTGTACCTTGTCGGCTTCCACATCATCCACACTCCATTCGGTCAGGTTCAGATAGGGGCGGCTGCTATAGATATCTATATAGTCGATATTCTCAGCCTGCCGTTCGGTAACGGTTTTGGCATGTTTGTATTTCAATAATAATTTTGCATTACGGGGACGGCAAGCACGGGCTGAACCGTTCACAGTGACAACCACAGGAAGAGGACATTCTACCACTTCCACCCCATTCTCCAAACGGCGCTTGACGGTTATTTTACCATTCCCGATCTTTTCAATATTCTCAGCATAGGTGATTTGCGGAACTCCCAACTTTTCGGCCACCTGCGGGCCAACCTGTGCTGTATCACCGTCAATGGCCTGACGTCCCGAAATAATAATATCGAACTTTCCGATTTTACGGATCGCCATCGACAATGCGTATGAAGTAGCCAGCGTGTCTGCACCAGCAAAAGCCCTGTCGGTTAACAACACTCCATCGTCTGCTCCACGAAACAACCCTTCACGTAAAATTTCGGCAGCACGTCCAGGCCCCATAGTCAGCACCGTAATGGTTGAACCGGGAAACCGGTCTTTGATGTCTAGCGCCTGCTCCATCGCATTCAAATCCTCAGGATTAAAGATGGCGGGTAGTGCCGCCCTGTTTACAGTCCCGTCGGCTTTCATCGCATCTTTCCCCACATTCCGTGTATCAGGAACCTGCTTAGCCAACACAATAATGTTAAAAGCCATACTCATTAGATTAGTTTATCTCTTATAGATGTATTAAATGTTTTCAGAACGCAAATATACACAAAATTTGCCTTGCCTACCGTTTCATCGTCAATTTTCTAAAAAATGAAATGAGGCATTAAACCAAACATGGAGAAACTTATCTCTATAACAGTATAATTCCACTGAATGCTTTAAAGGCAATCACACGACTCAGGAAACATGAATAAGTAATACAAAAGGCTTCAGCAGAAAATATTTGTTTTTCTGTAAATATGAATGAAATATGATAACTTTGCAATAAATTTTAATCGTATGCAAAAGACAACATCCTCTTTGATAATTCTTTTTTTGGCTCTGATGATGAGCAGTTGTGCCGGAATTAAATACCTGACAGTGGAAACGCGTGAGCCGGCACAGGTGAATCTCCCTTCAAATGTACTTTCGATAGCAATTGTCAATAATGTGCTACAACAACCCGATGAAGTAGGACACGACAGCATCCCGATAGGACATACGCAAGCTGAAAGGATAAAAGCACCGGCCGACAGTGCCGCTATTTTTTACACCGAAGCTCTGGCCCAGTTCCTGGATGAAGAGGATTATTTTCACAGGGTAATACATTATAATGAGCCGTTGAGGAAGGACAATGACTTCTTCAGGGAGAGACCGGTCGAACCCGAAACAATGAATAAAATAAGAAAGGAAACAGGTGCTGATGCAATTATCTCTCTCGACAAGCTGATCATTGAAACCAAAAAGAGGGATCATTTCAAGCAACAGGGGTATACCTATGCTGATATGACCGGAAAAATACATTCCATCCTCCGTGTATATATGCCTACCATGGAAGGGAAAATCCCTGCGGTGCAATACACCGACAGCATCCATTGGGAAGGGTTTGATATCCAGGATGGAAAGGCCTATGCCGATATTATGCTCCCTTCCCGCGAGGAAGTGATAAAGCTTTTGTCAGTAAGGGCTGCGGAGAAGATGACTTACGTATTTGCCCCGCATTGGGAGATGCAGGACAGATGGTATTACACGTTGCCCAGCTCACTGATGCGTGAAGGAGAAGCCTACGCCAAAGGGTCGCAATGGGAGGAAGCAATTGAAAAATGGGAAGCTTTCTATAATAACAGTCCTAAAAAAACTGACAAAGCTAAAGCCGCAAGCAACATTGCGCTGGCTTATGAGATGTTAGACGATATGGAACAGGCATTGGAATGGGCAACCCTTTCAAATAACCTGTTCATTGAGTCTACAGCACCCAACTCTCTGGAGAGAAGGAGATCACTCCTTTACAAAAACGAAATTGAAAGGCGGAACAATAATTCCAACAGATTAAATATGGATGACCTATAATGAGATTCTATCTATGGATGACCAGAAAAAAGCGATTTGACCTCCTTTTTTCGGGTTTATTTTATCTCAACCTAAAAAAACTCCAAACTTAATTTCCAGTTTTCAAAAAAAAGATTACCTTTGCCATCAAATCTTATAACAGTAATTTTACTCATAACTACTGTTCAATAACATTAGACTTTTTCTTATTAGACTTTTTCTGTGCTCGACATAGTTCTAGTAAACTTAGTTATTTTCAATTTTTATTGTGCTATTTCAAGTGCTTTAGGCTATTTCAGCGTTCGGCAAAGCAAATAAATTTACTCTGCTCCCACTTGATAAAATAGTCCTACACTTAACAAAGTCAAAGCAGGTTTTGCTGCTGTATTTATTTATCGAAATAGTTCCTTTCATGGCAAAGTTCAACAGATGCCAAATTAAGATCAGAACATCAATAACAATATTTATTCAAAAACCATAACGAATTTCATACACCTACATGGCTTATAACATTATTGAGCTTAATGAAAAGCTCACAACAGAATTACGAGTTCTCGCCAAAGAGATGGGAATAAGACGTCCCGATGCATACAAAAAGGAAGAACTCATTTATAAAATCCTGGATGAACAGGCAATTGCCGAAACAAAAAAATTGAGCGCAGACGGTGGAACCCAACAGGGTTACACACCGAGAAGAGGTTCCGACAGTAAAACGAACACCCAAAGAAATAAAACTTCTAACAGGAAAGAGGAACCCAAAGAAAAGGAGACCGATAAAAAAGAAGACAAGACAAAGACCCAAAGCCAATCACAGCCTGTGCAGGCTGTAGAAAAGCCTAAATTAGTGAGGAAAGAGTCCGCCGTTACCGAAGAGAAAGCTCCGGTAACACAAAAAGTGTCCCCAAGCAGTCAGCCGGAAACTAAGCCGGCTACTACCAAAACAGTTCCGGAAAAAAGTATTGAAACAACCGGAACAAAAATCGAAACCCCGGAGAAAAAAGCCGAAGAAACGGCTACACCAAAGGCACCCGGAAAACCGATACAGCTGGTTTTTCGTTCCTCAAAACATCGTATTGAGGAAAAGAGTACACCTGCTCCTGTCACATTACCACCGGTAGTGGCAGAGGAGGCACCGGAAGAAAAAACAGACACACCCGTGAAAGAGGCTCCTGTCGCCGGCGGTAAGCTATCCATGATGGATCTCATATCGCCTTCGCCTTTGCAACCTAAACAGGCGGCTGCACAACAGAATAAACAACCTCAGGCACATCAGGGTCAGGTACAACCTCAAGTTCAGGTACAGGCTCCGCAACCCAAGGAAAAAGATCCCGCTTATGATTTTGACGGCATACTGAATGCATCCGGCGTATTGGAGATCATGCCTGACGGTTACGGCTTCCTGCGGTCCTCCGATTACAACTATATGTCCTCGCCCGATGACATTTATGTATCACAATCACAAATCCGGCTCTTCGGACTGAAGACGGGTGATGTGGTGGAAGGCCCTATCCGTCCGCCCAAAGAAGGAGAAAAATTTTTCCCACTGGTAAAAGTGGACAATATCAACGGACGCAATCCTGATGATGTACGCGACCGTGTACCTTTCGATCACCTGAAACCTCTTTTCCCTAACGAAAAATTCAACCTCACCAAAGGACATAACGACAATCTTTCCTGTCGTGTGGTTGACCTCTTCTCTCCTATCGGAAAAGGACAGCGCGGTCTGATCGTAGCACAACCCAAAACAGGGAAGACAATGCTGTTGAAGGATATTGCCAACGCTATTGCCGACAATCATCCGGAAGTATATATGATCATACTGCTGATCGACGAACGCCCTGAAGAGGTGACCGACATGGAAAGGAGCGTAAATGCAGAAGTAATCGCTTCTACTTTCGATGAACCGGCAGACCGTCACGTGAAGATTGCCGAAATTGTACTGAACAAGGCCCGCCGGCTGGTGGAATGCGGACACGATGTAGTGATACTGCTCGACTCCATTACCCGTCTGGCTCGTGCATATAATACGGTACAACCTGCTTCGGGAAAGGTGCTTTCGGGAGGTGTGGACGCCAATGCGTTGCATAAACCAAAACGGTTCTTTGGTGCAGCCCGTAACATCGAACATGGCGGTTCACTTACCATTATCGCAACAGCGCTCACCGAAACCGGCTCCAAAATGGACGACGTGATCTTCGAAGAGTTCAAGGGTACCGGCAACATGGAATTGCAACTCGACCGCAAACTCTCCAACAAACGGATATTCCCCTCTGTGGATATTATTGCATCGAGCACGCGTCGTGACGACCTGCTCCTGTCGCAGGAAACGCTTAGCCGCATGTGGGTACTCCGCAACTTCCTTTCGGATATGAATTCGGTGGAAGCGATGGAATTCCTGTTGACCCGTCTGAGACGTACTTCAAGCAATGAAGAATTCCTCATTTCAATGAATGATTGATCTTCCGGGAAAATAGCTTTCTCCTAAAGGAAAAGCAGACAACAAAAAACGCAACGGACTTCATGGTTCGCTGCGTTTTTTGTTGCTCCTATCTAAAAACCCGGCTTGAGTTTGGATATTTTAGCTTTCCTCTTGTTAAACCGGTACAACCGGGGAGCCCTGTAAGGTACATTCTTTTGAACTTCATCCAACTGTTCGAGACCATCGATCTGTAACATTTTCTTTTGAAAATTACGCACATCGGATTTTGTTTCAAGTATAAGGTCGTATAAATTACGGAGTTGAGTCATTGTAAATTTACGCGGTAGTAATTCGAAAAGCATATAAGGCTGGAGCATCACCTGATGGCGTATATGCTTCAACGCTTCCTCCGCAATCTGATTATGGTCAAAAGCAAGCTTCATGTTGCTAAGCGATTTGACATCATACCATCTTGCAGTAGTATTTTCGGACTCAAAAATAATTTTCCGGCTGATCTTGATCAGTGCAAGGTAGCCTACAGTTACAATACGTCCGATTTTAGTATTGGTCGTTTTCTCCAACCAGTTCTTATCCCGGGGGTTACTGGTTCTTTTAGGATCGCCAAAACTATGGAACTGATGCAGGAAAATATTTTTTAGACCCGTAAGTTCATTCAGAACGCGCGTTGCCGCGGTATCCAGATCTTCATCCTGATATATAATGCTTCCCGGCAATTTTTTATCACTATAATTTCCATCCCCTTCCCTGATCGTACGTTCAATTAAGAGTATTTTTAATTTTTCCCCATCAAAACCGAATACTACACAGTCAATAGAGACATGAGGATTATATGCTATTGGCTGGGATATCTCCTGTGACACTTTATTGTCTATCATAAATTATTGTACTCAATAGAAAATTGTGCTCCAAAATAAAATCTCAAATATATGAACTATTTTATTAATTTTTCTTCTTATTGTAGTTATTATTCAAAAAAAATGAATAAGTTTGCAGATCAATATACGTACTTTATACAATAAGGATATTGGTCTGTATCATCGAATTAATCAGTGGGTAATCATGCCTTACTTACTCCGTATACACAAATAAAAGTGAGTGGAATAACAGAAACAATTACAGATTATGTATGTATTAGGATATGACATAGGCAGTTCTTCGGTAAAAGCTGCTTTGGTGGAAATTGAGACCGGAAAAACAATAGCTTCCGACTTCTACCCGAAAATGGAGATGACAATGTATGCTGTACAGCCGGGATGGGCCGAACAGGATCCTGAGATGTGGTGGGCAAACTTAAAACTGGCCAACGCTTCGATACTCCGGCAATCGCAAGTAGACCCGCAAGATATCAAAGCCATCGGTATCTCATGGCAAATGCATGGACTGGTAATGGTGGATAAAAACAGGGAAGTATTACGTCCCTCGATTATTTGGTGCGACAGTCGTGCGGTATCTTTTGGCGAGAGGGCCTTTCATGCAATAGGCGAAGAGAAGGTGTTGTCCCGGCTATTGAACTCACCCGGCAATTTCACGGCTGCCAAACTGGCATGGGTAAAGGAGAATGAACCTGGGATATATGACCGTATCGACAAAATTATGCTTCCCGGCGATTATATCGCCATGAAATTAACGGACGAGATATCGGTTACCATGGAAGGACTGTCGGAAGGGATCTTCTGGGATTTCAAAGGGAACAGAATATCACAGGAAATCATGGATTATTTCGGATTTAAGAAAGAATTAATCCCTGAAATAACACCGGTATTCGGTATACAAGGAGAGTTATCAGGCTCCGCAGCAAGAGAACTTGGCCTTTATCCCGGAATACCGGTCAGTTACCGTGCAGGGGATCAACCCAACAACGCTGCATCCCTGAATGTGTTCAATCCGGGAGAGATTGCATCTACTGCCGGCACATCGGGGGTAGTATACGGGGTATTGGATGAAGTGAAATATGATCCCCTCTCAAGAGTAAATATCTTTGCACATGTCAATCATAAACCGGAATTGACAAGATTGGGTGTTTTACTCTGCATCAACGGTACGGGTATCCTCAATTCGTGGATAAAGAAAAATATAGTGCCGGAAGAATTGAGCTATAACGAGATGAATGCACTTGCGGCACACTCGCCCATCGGTGCAAGAGGCATTTCAGTGATTCCTTTTGGAAATGGGGCGGAGCGGGTACTGCAAAACCGAAATAGAGAGAGCTCGTTCCATGGCATCAATTTCAATATTCATTCCCTTTCCGATCTGCTACGCGGAGTACAGGAAGGAATTGTCTTCGCCTTTCAATATGGCATGGAAATCATGGAGGAGATCGGGATAGATATCCGGGTTATTCGTGCGGGAAACGCCAATATGTTCCTCAGCCCGTTATTCAGGGAGACACTGGCTTCAACCAGCGGGGCCGTTATCGAACTTTTCGATACCGACGGAGCTGCAGGTGCGGCAAAAGCCGCCGGTATCGGGGCCGGAATTTATGCATCACCTGCTGAGGCTTTTTCCTCTTTGAAGAAGATTATGACTGTGGAACCGGACAATAGGAACAAAGCACAATATCAGGAAGCATATCAACGATGGAAATCCCTGATATAATGAAAAAGATGCAACTACTTTTTTAATAAATATTTTATGAAACGAGCATGAGTGTCATTCTGCCCAAGAACATGATTAAATTGTCTTGTATCTTGATTCTTGATTCTTAGCTCTAAAAATTTAAATTATGGAAACTGAAAGAACAACAGGGGAATTTTTCCCGGGTATAGGGAAGATCAAATTCGAGGGAAAGGAAAGTCGTAATCCGTTGGCATTCCGGTATTATAATGCCGAAAAAGTGGTTTACGGACGAAAGATGAAAGATTGGTTCAAATTTTCAATGGCTTATTGGCATACCCTCTGTGCTGAGGGTGGCGATCCGTTCGGACCGGGAACAAAGACATTTCCCTGGGCACAAGGCAGTTCAGCCCTGGATATTGCCAAACAGCGATTAGACGCCGGTTTTGAATTTATGCAGAAAATAGGGATCGAGTATTACTGTTTCCACGATGTGGATCTGATTGCCGAAGGCGATTCGATTGAAGAATATGAAGCTAATCTCAAGGCGATCGTTGCTTATGCCAAGCAAAAACAAGCTGAAACCGGTATTAAACTGTTATGGGGAACTGCCAATGTCTTTGGTCACAAGCGCTATATGAACGGGGCAGCCACCAACCCCAACTTCGACAGTGTGGCATATGCCGCTACGCAAATCAAAAATGCACTGGATGCCACAATAGAACTTGGTGGGGAGAACTACGTATTCTGGGGCGGACGCGAAGGATATATGAGTTTACTCAATACCAATATGAAACGGGAAAAAGAGCATTTGGCCATGATGTTGACCAAAGCACGTGATTATGCCAGGGCAAAAGGTTTTAAGGGTACTTTCTTTATCGAGCCCAAACCAATGGAACCGACAAAACATCAGTATGATTATGATGCTGAAACAGTGATCGGTTTCCTGCGCGCCCATAACCTGGATAAAGATTTTAAACTGAATATTGAAGTGAACCACGCCACCCTTGCCGGCCATACATTTGAACATGACCTGCAATGTGCGGCAGATGCAGGTATGCTTGGATCCATCGATGCCAACAGGGGAGATTATCAGAACGGATGGGATACCGACCAGTTTCCTATTGATGTATACGAGCTGACACAAGCCATGCTCGTCATCCTGGAAAGTGGAGGCTTGCAAGGTGGCGGAACAAATTTCGACGCCAAAACCCGCCGGAATTCCACTGACCTGGAAGATATTTTCATCGCCCATATTGCCGGTATGGATGCTTTTGCGCGCGCTTTGGAGGCTGCTGCTGCAATCCTTGAAGAGTCGCCCTATTCCACAATGCGGAAAGAGAGATACGCCTCTTTCGACAATGGCAAAGGAAAAGAATTCGAGGAGGGAAAACTCTCCCTGGAAGAACTGCGTGAATATGCACTATCGTTAGGCAGAGAACCTGAACAAATCAGTGGTAAGCAGGAGTTATACGAAGCTATTTTAAATATGTATATCTAAAACAGGATATGCAATGACAAGAGTTTGTATTGTTCAATTTCCCATCATATGATAAAACAGTATAATAAACCTTACCTGTTCGGTATCACATTGGTCGCTACCCTGGGAGGATTGCTTTTCGGATACGATACAGCGGTAATTTCAGGAGCTGAGAAATCTATTGAAGCCTATCTTATCAGGCCGTTGGGGTTGAATTCCCTGATACACGGAGCCACGGTCTCAAGCGCATTGATCGGTTGTATAATAGGAGGAGTACTGTCAGGATTCTTTTCAAATCGTCTGGGACGTAAGAAAACACTATTATTTGCTTCAGTATTGTTCTTTCTTTCTGCCCTGGGATCGGGCTATCCGGAAACGCTATTCTTTACCAGGGGAGAGCCTTCAATAGGATTACTGCTGGTGTTCAACTTATATCGTATCATCGGTGGTATTGGGGTAGGACTTGCCTCTGCGGTGTCACCCATGTATATCAGCGAGATAGCCCCTGCAGATATTCGTGGCCGGCTGGTCTCATTCAACCAGTTTGCCATTATCCTTGGAATGTTGGTGGTCTACTTTGTAAATTGGGCTATTGCCAACGGACAGAGTATAGAATGGATAAATGCTATAGGATGGAGGTATATGTTTGCATCGGAAGCTATTCCTGCTGCATTGTTCGGAATTTTATTACTTCTGGTTCCCGAAACACCGAGATTCCTGGTGCTGTCAGACCGGAATGAACAAGCGATGTCGGTTTTGAACAAAATTTATAGCGACAAGCTGAAAACGCAAACGATTTTCTCGGAGATTAAGCAGTCTGTAGGACTGACTACTGAACGTGCAAAGCTATTCTCATATGGAAAGATAGTGATAATCATAGGTATTCTATTATCGGTCTTCCAGCAATTTGTAGGAATAAATGTGGCTCTTTATTACGCTCCCCGCATTTTTGAAAGTATGGGTGCGGCTAAAGATGCTTCGATGTTACAAACTATTGTAATGGGTTTTGTAAATGTTGTCTTTACCGTTGTGGCAATTCTAACAGTTGATAAATGGGGCCGGAAACCACTTCTCATTACAGGATCGATAGGGATGGCCGTAGGTATGTTTGCCATATCGGCACTGGCATTTAACAACATTATAGGGATCGGCACATTGATATTTATTATTATATACACTGCTTCTTTCATGATGTCGTGGGGGCCGATTTGCTGGGTGCTGATATCAGAGATCTTCCCCAACAGGATTCGTGGCCAGGCTGTAGCAGTAGCGGTTGCTTTCCAATGGTTTGCCAACTATCTGATTTCATCCACTTACCCTGCGATGATGGAATTCAGCAGTGGAATGACTTACGGTTTTTACGGATTGATGGCTGTCATTTCAGCAGTGTTTGTCTGGAAGATGGTACCTGAAACGAAAGGCAAATCACTTGAAAAGATGGAGAAATTGTGGAAAAAACGTTGAAGAAAAAATATCCGGTGATAAGATAACATTTATTCTCCTATCACCGGATAAATTTTGACATACTTGTCTTTGCGGTAATCCGGTAGCAGATCCATTTCAGAAGCTTCAGAGCATATACATTATAAATTCCTTATCCAGATATTCCGGAAAGATACTGCCGTTCCATGATCCTGAAGCATCAGGGGAAGTCTTCCATGGGCATTATACTCCGGCAATCCGATATAAGGAGTATGCCCTTTCAGTATATAATTGTTTTGTATAAGGATACCGTTCAATACCACTGTTATCATTGCAGGAGACTCCAGCTCGCCTCCAGCCCCAAATCTGGGTGCTTTCCAGTAAATATCATACACCTGCCATTCCCCGTTTTTTGTATATGCATTGGCCAATGGGGCTGCCTGTTTATATATACTGCCCACCATCCCGTTCACATAAGTATCGTTATTATCACCATCCAGTACCTGAACTTCATACCGGCTCATTAGAAAGACACCGCTATTCCCGCGGTTTTGACCGTTATGATTTTCCGGATCCGGAGATCTGAACTCTATATGTAACTGACAATCGCCAAAATGTTCTTTGGTCATAATTGCTCCCGTGCCCGGCCTGACCGATAAGACTCCATTCTCTACATTCCACCGCGGTTTTTCACCCTTTTCATTCACCCATTTAGAAAGATCACCCCCATCAAAGAGTATAATGGCATCAGAAGGTGCAGTACCGGCTGTTTTACCCGGGATGACTTTCTCTGGTACGGGATAATACCATTCGGTCTGTGCAGGTGTCCACTGCGTAAATGCACTGAGAGAATAAATGACACAAATAGTTAATAAAATGCTCTTTTTCATCATGTTATCTTTTACTTTCGATTAATATATTTTTGGTTTATACAGACTATTCCCTATGGAATAACAGGTTACCACCTCTTGTCACAACCAGATATCATCAGGATAGATCACCTTTTCCAGGAAAAGGGCATGTCCCGGTACAGAGTCGCCTGCCACATTCCGGTTTCCGGCTTCAATAATACGTCGAAACTCCTGTTCATCGAGTCGTCCCCTACCCGCTTGTAACAATGTCCCTACAATAGCACGCACCATATTCCTAAGAAAACGGTCGGCTCGAATGGTAAATTCGTACAACTCTTCTTTTTTCTCCCACCGGGCATATTCAATACGGCAATTGTTGGTCTTCACATCGGTATGTAGCTTACTGAAACTGGCGAAGTCTTTATATTCTTTCAACACTTCACAGAGGGTATTCATCACCTCAATATTGGGTTGAAAAAACACCCGGTAAGTGTATTCATAGAGAAACGGATCTTTCACTGTCGTCACATAATATTTATAAGTACGTGAAACCGCACTGAAGCGTGCATGTACATCCGGGTGCACCTGTCGTATAGCGGAAAGGGAAATATCTTTGGGTAAAAAATTATTGAGTTTGTACACCAGATCATCGGGAGAAAAAGTGTTCCCTTCCCAGTCGAAATGGGCAATCATCTCACGGGCATGCACGCCTGCGTCAGTCCTGCCGGCACCTACCACCATCACTTCTTTCCTTAAAATAACAGAGAGTGCATCCTGAAGCGCCTGCTGTACACTCATTCCGTTAGGCTGGATCTGCCAACCCACATAATTTTTTCCGTTATAGGAAAGTGTGATAAAAAAACGGGACATCCAAAGTTTATAAATTAAGAAACAATTAATTTAGTACGCAGGTGTATAGGGTTCTTCTACCGGCATATGCGGTGCTAGCAGGATCAACCCTCCTACAGCGGCTGCTCCTGCCACAATCCAACCGGCAGTAACGGCATTCCGATTGACAATCTCTATATAAAATATGTCACCCCGTTGTTGAACATCACGGGATAAGAGGTCATTTTTACTACCTGTTTTTATTATCTCCGAAATAAAAAATACATCTTCAAAAACAGTCTGGCTTTTATCCCTGTCATTGACAATGGTTAAATAGCTTCGAAATTTTAAAGGTGTGTCTTCTTCGGTAAAATTGATAAAACGAACAGATGACAGGCCTATGTCCCGCTTCTGATAGAGATATGCGGGAATATCCAGATTCAAAACGTGCGACAACGCCATAGGCGAATGAACAACTTTAGAATGAGGAGGAACAAACAAATCACTCTGAGGTAACACAACCCGCCCGGAAATACTTCCCGAAGAAGCACTGTAATTGGTATTTGAGAAATGATAGGTCGTGGTACTTACATCGCCGTGAAAGCGTGCGGTATTATCTCTCAGTTGCACAGCATAGTCCTCAGCAATAATCACCGAACGCGACCAATCTACAAAAACCGGATCATCCGACTCATTCTGGATTTCATACACTACTTTCCCGCCCAAATCCTTGAATGAATAGTTCACAGATAAATCGTTACGAGAAGTACGAAATGAACCATCCTGGTTCCGCCGTAACTCTTTTTCATACGACTGAACAGTGGAATAATAATAGGTCGTACAACCGGACGTGAATAATCCCAGGCCTACAATTAAAAATAAAACGGTATTCTTTAAGATCATGAGGAAGATATCTTAATGTGCCAACAGCACGTTTAACTATTCATCTCACGAAGCCTGATTTTAGTAAGCACCTGTTTGGTATTGAGCGGGAAATCACCATCCATCATCCAGGCATAATAACTCGGTTCATTTTTAAGGACTTCTGACACCGGCCTCCCTTTATGTTTCCCAAAATTGAAAACTTCTACCCCTTTCTCATCATAGACAAACCGTCCGGCAAAATCCACATTATTATTGAAACTCGAATACTCTTTTGATAGCACCTCGATATCATTCTCCAGATCAGGATAACGGTCGAGTTGAGATTTCAACACTTCATAAGTAGCGATGGTATCCGCTTCGGCAGAATGTGCATTCTCCAGTTTTTTATTGCAATAAAAGGCATATGCCGCTTCGAGTGTACGCTGTTCCTTTTTATGGAAGATGATCTGCACATCCACAAATTTGCGTTTACTCATATCAAAATCCACACCGGCTCGGAGGAACTCTTCCGCCAGCATCGGCACATCAAACCGGCTCGAGTTGAATCCGGCCAGGTCACACCCTTCCAGTTGGTCGGCCAGTGACCGCGCCACCTGTTTAAAGGTAGGGCAATCTTTCACGTCATCATCAGTGATACCGTGAATCGCTGTAGCCTGGGGAGGAATAGGTATCTCGGGATTGATACGCCGCGATCTTACTTCCTCCTTTCCGTTAGGATGGACTTTTAAAAATGATATCTCTACAATACGGTCGCGAGTGATGTTGATCCCGGTCGTCTCCAAATCGAAGAAGACCAACGGATTCCTAAGATTTAACTTCATCTGGTTATCGTTAGTCATTCAACATCATCGGCATCAGCAACGTCAGCATATCTTCGTTTTCCTCCTTATCTACAGGAAGGATCAATCCCGCACGTGACGGGTCAGAAAGCTCTATCCGCACATCAGAAGAGGGTATATTGTCAAGTATATCAATCAGGAAAGAGGCTTTAAAGCCAATATTCATCACATTCCCTTCGTAAGTGCAAGGAATAGTTTCTTCTGCTGTAGTCAGGAAATCGATATCCTGGGCAGTCACCACTATCTTATCTTCTGAAAGTTGGAATTTAACCAGGTTGCTGGCCGGATTGGAGAATACAGCCACACGTTTGAGTGCGTTCAACAGTGTCAGGCGGTCCAGCACAAAAGTGTTGGGATTATTCTGCGGAATTACTGAATTATAATTGGGATAGCGCCCTTCCACAAACCGGCATACCATCTTGTAAGACGACATGGCAATGTATGCGTTATTTTCATCGAACTTAATCTCTACCGCACCTGACTCTTTCGGTAAGAGCGATTTGAGCAGGGTTGCCGGTTTTTTAGGCAGGATAAATGATGAACGTCCTTCTCCTTTGGTCTCGGTAGTAGTCACACGTACCAGTTTGTGTCCGTCAGAAGCCACGAAAGTAAGATCGTCGGTAGTAATATCAAAATAGATACCGTTCATCACCGGACGCAATTCATCGTCTGCGGTAGCAAAGACAGTCCGGTTGATACCCGAGAAAAGTGTATCTACCTCCACCGTCAATGTCATAAATGAATCTTTGAGCGGCTTTGGTTCCGGGTATTCATCTCCTTTCAGACCAACAAAATTGTACTTCCCATTATGATAATAGAGAAATATTTCCAACGTTTCGTCATTGATATCGAATGTAAGCGGCTGGTCAGGCAATTCACGCAGCGGATCGAGCAGGTTCCGGGCATTGATGGCCAGGCTTCCTTCACCTTCCGCGCTATTCACCTCCACCGTTGTTTCCAGCCGAGTCTCATTATCAGCTGCGGTTAGTGATAGTGTGCTGCCCTTTAAATCGAGCAAAAAGCAGTCGAGAATAGGCAATGTGTTTTTGGAATTGATAACTCTGCTTATGGCCTGCAAGTGACTCAATAGTGCGGCGCTTGATACTACAAACTTCATACGATAATATTTATTTTTTTATTTATCTTTATCTTCAGCAAATATATAAAATTATCCCGGTGCTTCGATCCTTTTTCCGATAAATTTTCAATGCCTGTTTAAAATTCACATCAACTTCTCGGATGATGTTCTATGATTTCCTGTCGCAGAAAATTGCGGTCGATATGCGTATAAATCTCGGTAGTGGTAATTTTCTCATGTCCCAGCATCTCCTGGATCACCCTTATATTGGCACCCCTTTCGAGCAGATGAGTTGCAAACGAATGACGAAAAACGTGCGGGCTGATCTTCTTTTGCAAACCTACTTCTTCGGCATAACGCTTGATATAATAAAACACCGTGACACGGGAGATCGCTTTGCCACGCGAGCTGACAAAGAGAATGTCTTCATTTCCCTTCCGGATGGGAATTTGATTGCGGTAATAAAGCCAATCCTTAATCTTCCGTATCGCCACATCGGAAATAGGTACCAGCCGTTGTTTGCTTCCCTTCCCTTCCACACGTATAAATCCCTCCTTGAAAAAGAGATTCGAGAAACGGAGATTGGTCAATTCGGAGATACGAAGTCCACAACTGTATAATGTTTCAATAATAGCGTAGTTACGGGTACCTTCAGCCGTCGAGACATCAATGACAGCCAGTAGAGAATCGATCTCCTCCACCGATAAAACAACCGGAAGTTTCAGTCCGATCTTGGGAGCCTCCACTAATTCAGCAGGGTCATCCGGACGAATTTTGTCCAGCACCAGAAACCGAAAAAAAGATTTCAGGCCTGATATAATACGGGCAATGGAACGTGGTGAGATATCCTTATCATGCAATTCCGAGAGAAACTCTTCGAGATGGACGGTCTGAACAGATTTCATATCAATCCCTTTGTTTTCCATGAAATCAAGCAATTTCTGCAGATCGGTCATATAGGCGTCAATGCTATTAGCCGATAATCCCCTCTCTAACAGAAGATAACGTTTGTATTTTTCAACCTTTGGATCCCGCTCCATCTCAATTTCCGTCGAACTCTTTTCTGAGGGTTCCTGCCTCTTCAAGATATTCCTGGATTTTATCCAGCACAAAAGCCTTCTCTTTATCCGATAAAGTCTCCCCTTTCTCCAGTTTCTCCATAAATCCTATTAACGACTTATTTCCCATTGAGCGGAATAACGGTAATATCTTGTGAGTAATTGCCTGAACCATTTTTCCCTCTTTTTTCTGAAAAGCCTCCTGCAACTGAATACGGCACTCTGCCAGTTCATTGATAAACGATTGTAAAATAGCTACAGATGCCCGTTTGTCATCACTCACAAATTCTATTAACGCTCTGGCTCCCTTCTCATCGAAAGATTGATTTTCTTCCTCAACGAAAGCTTTCCGGCCTGGACTTTCATCTCGCACATGGTGCCAGATTATACTGTATAATCTATCAGAAGTGAACGGTTTAATAAGGAAACCGGTAAATCCTGCGGCCTTCATCTTTTCTTCCGACATATCCGATCTGGCTGACAAGCCTATCACGGGCATATTCTTTATTCGCTCACTTCCTAACCGGCGAATTTTTCCAACCAGTGTCAGGCCGTCGGTACCCGGCATCTGAATATCCATGAACAGGATATCGAATGACATCGACTCAAGGAGCGGCAACACTTTATCAGGATTCATCTCTGTCACACTCGTGACCTTCTTTCTGGAAAGCATTTCAGAAGTCATTGTCAACTGAACGGGGTCGTCGTCCACAAGAAGTACGGAAATGCCTTCAAGATCCTGTGGCACAACTTTATAATTATCCCTGTCCTTACTCTTTGGTTCATTCTCATTTGCATCTTTCAGGGGGATTTCCACAATGAATTCAGAACCTTCTCCTTTTCGGGAATTGAGACGGATGGTTCCCTTTAATGCCTCTATAAATCCCTTGGTAATGGCCAGTCCCAGACCACTTCCTTCCTCCCCGAGAGGATTATCCAGTTGCCTGAATTCCTGGAAAACAATCTGTTGGTCGGCTTCATCAATTCCTTCCCCGGTATCGTTGACTGAAAACACGAGGCGTTTCGATGAATCTTTATCTTCTAGCCAAGCGTTTACATGGACGCTTCCTTCCGATGTATATTTTACTGCATTGGAGATAATATTGTTCATGATCTGTCGTATCATATAGAGATCCCCATAAACAGCCAAATGTTTCGGCAGTTCATTCTTAACACTGTATTCCAGTCCTTTTCTTGCAGCCAGCGGCTTAAATCCTGAAGTCGTATTCCCAACAAGATCGTACAGGTTAAAGTCCGACTCCTTCAATTGCCAGCTACCCTCCTCTAATTTATGATAATCGAGTAATGCTGAGGCAAGCTCCAGAATATGCTCTCCTGAATTCTGCATATTGTTCAGGTAAGTCTCATTTTTCGGATTGCCATGGTAATCCATTAATTCAATAAATCCAAGTATTGAACTCATGGGAGCCTTGATATCATGCGATATGGTAAGCATCAGTTTCTCGCGCGAATCCAGCAAATCGGAAATACGCTTATTGGATGCCTCCAATTGTCTCCTGTAACGTTGACTCTTATTGATATCTATCAGGAAGAGTATGGCAAAAACAAATGCTATGGACAATGCCACACAAAAAGCGATAAACATGGTATGTTGCGAATTTGCAAGCATCTCCTCTTTTTCCTTCAGGAGTCTCAGCGACTTCTCCAACTCTTCATGTTCAATCCCTTTCAACAGTTCGTCTATCTGCAAGGTAAGCATTCGGTTAGTTTCGGTCATCGTTTCCTGACGCTTGAGGTAAGCTAACTGGAATTGCCTTTGCCGTTCCAAATCGAGCCTCTCTGAATAACGGACTTTGTTGATAATGGTATCTACGATCAGTTTAAGGTCATTATCCGATACTATCGATTTTTTTTCTATCACAACGGTTGAGTCGGAACGGGCCACGAATACATCACGTACCCGATCAAGAAAACCTCTCCTGGAGCCGACGACTACACTCGTATCATTCTGATTGACATCAGCGTTATTCAGGTTTTTGCTCTCCAAATAATCGGATATTTCCTTGTTCAGCTTCAGAGGCACATAACTGCTCTCGGTCTGCGCCACTACCCTTGGGGCACGACGAATAGAATCGAGCAATGCGGCAACTTCCTGCAGATTTTCCCTTTTCTTGTCGACCAGCAGTTGAATGGTATCCAGTTTCTCTATCCGCGAGGAATCGACAGCAACCTCTTTCAATTCAACCAGATTGGCTTTGATTTTCGGCGCTATGGAATCGTACTTAAGAAAATATTGTTCTGCATTTTCCGCATTAATAAGATTCTGCTCACTCTCAATCTCATAAAGCATGGATAATGTGTTTCCCACAATCAATAATTCTGACATGTCCTCACTGCTTATCCTTTTGTTTGAGTAGTCAACCAAATTATGATAAAGAGCGACAAGCCCAAATGCCATCACTACCACTACAAGCAAGTACCCTATAATGACTGTAAATTTAATCTTCAATGAGCCTTGTTTTTTATTTTCAGGTAATGATCGCATATCATTTTCAATTGTTTGGAAAAACGTTGTAAAGCTTTATTTTATTGTAGAGTGTTTTCCTGTCAATATTCAAAATAGACGCCGCCATTGTTTTATTACCCTTGGCCAGTTCCAATGCTTCTATGATCTTTTCCTTTTCATAATATTCCTTACGAAGCCCCTGGATCGGATTTAATAATAGCGTACGGTCTTCGTTCTTTATTTTGTCACCAAATAACTCCGGAACAATGGAAGCAGGAATGATTTCATCCTCTGTAAGCAAAGCAGCTTTTATGATGCAGTTCTTCAATTCCTGTATATTTCCCGGCCAGGCATATCCGGTGAGGCGCACCAATACGGCAGGATCAATGGCTTCTATCTTTTTATCAAGTGTGGTATTGGCAAATTGAAGAAAATGATTGGCAAGGAAGCTAATTACCTCTTTTTTACCTTTCAGGGTAGGTAATATAATACAATCCTGTATTATCAGGTTGTAAAGTTTGGGTATAAGACGTCTTTGCAATTCATCCTTGCTTATTTCGGTACTCATGATCACTTGCGTAAAATCATCGTCCTTTTTTTGTCTGGTAAGGATGCCCAACAATTCATTCTGCTGGTTAATATCGAGATAAGCAGTTTGCCGTATATATAATAATCCACCTTTTGCTTCCTGGAATTTCTGCATAAGTGGTGACCTATCATCACTTCCGTTGGACGATGTACGATAGGAGTTTGCACTATCGGCCGACTTATCATTATCAAAAATTACAAATGGCTCCGATAAATGGGTTCCCTTTTCGTAGATATATTTCGCTACTGAGAGTTTTCCTGTTGCCGGATCCCCAATAATCAACCGGTGCAGGTTATTTTCTGCAGTATGTTCGAGCTCCTTGTAAAGTTTGCTGTATTCTTCACCAGGGAATTTGATAAAATTATCTGAGAACCGGGTCTGTCTCAATACCCGTTCCTGAAGGGTAAAGGCTTCATCTATTTTCTTAAAGAGCTGCTCCGGTTCAATGGGCTTGGAGATATAATCTACTGCGCCCGATTTCATCGACTCGACCGCCGATTCAATGTCTGCATAGCCGGTCATCATGATTACAAGAATATCCGAATCATATTTCTTAACCCAGGAAAGAAAATCGAAACCGTCTGCATCCGGCATCCTTATATCACACAGAATTAGATCAAACGGTTGTTCCTTCACCTTCTGCTTTGCCTCTTTTACACTGGAGGCCGTTTCCACACCGAAATCTTTTTTTACCAGCCAGGATTTCAGCATCAGACAGACAGTCAGATTGTCGTCAATAACAAGTATATTCCTGTTTATATTATCCATAATAGAATATTGGGTACAACATTCCGGAAGCCTATAGTTTATTTTTCTCTTTTTCCAACTCTCGGGGTATCATAACAGATGCATAGAGTAAAAATATTGCTCCGACGATCATTGCCAGTACCCACTCATTACGTTCCCTGAACATCAGATAGGTCGCTACAATCATCGATATGCATGAAAATAGCTGAAAATTAAACAATCTCTTACCACGGATACTCTTCCCTGGATACGGGTTTGTAAAAGTGATGGCAGTAAATATTACCACGGACACGGCCATTATCCAAGGTACTACAGCAGGTATAAAAAGATACAATACCGCTGACAATAAAATCAAAATACCGGAAATCCGAAACAAGACATCCTTTACACGATGCATTTTATTTGTTATATATGCTATTTTTTTTTTGTGAAATATCAACCAAAACCCGGTTATGACCTTACAAAGGTACCACTTTTTTTAATTATTTCAACTTAATCCTATCTCACTTCTTCTCTTTGATGATAAAAATTTCTTCATTCTCCTTTTTCATCAGATAATTTTCCCTGGCGAACTTCTCCAGATCTTCTTTATTGGACTGAAGTTCATTCAGCTTTTCCCTATCTGCCTCCGTCTGCTTCCGATAAAATTCGATTTGGGATTCAAGGTCTTTTATCTGAGACTCATACCGCATTCTTTTGGTAACACTGCTGTCACTGAAAAAAAAGAGCATTGCGACCAGCACAAGAAGAATAATGATTTGGTAGGCTGTGAGACCCAGAATTCTTCCCGACCCGAACTTCTTTATATATTTATTCATTGTTACACAACTTTTAAGCAATACAAAAATAGCGTCTTTTTTCCAATTGTGCGAACCATTGCATGGAAATAAATCCAAAATATACACCTACCCTTGGGGCAAATTAAACAAAATAAAGTATCTTTACGCTCAAGTTAAGAAATTAAAAATAGTTTATGAAGAAAATCATTGCTGTAATTGCGTTATTATTCGTAATTTCCACATCCTTTCCCTGTACAAATTTACTGGTAGGAAAAAAAGCCTCCACAGACGGATCTACATTGATATCTTATGCTGCTGATTCCTATGCACTTTATGGCGAACTGTACCACTGGTCCGCCAGAGAATACAGTCCCGGAGAGATGCTCAAGGTGTATGAATGGGACTCGGGGAAATATCTTGGAGAGATACCTCAGGTTCTACGGACTTACAACGTGATCGGCAATATGAACGAACATCAGTTAGCCATTGGTGAGACTACTTTTGGAGGAAGAAGTGAACTATCCGACTCTACCGGCATCATGGACTATGGAAGCCTCATTTACATTACACTTCAGCGTGCCAAAAATGCCCGCGAAGCCATCAGCATAATGACCGGATTGGTAAGGGATTACGGTTATTACAGTTCAGGTGAATCGTTTTCTATTGCCGATCCTAATGAAGTATGGGTAATGGAAATGATCGGCAAGGGTCCCGGCAATAAAGGGGCTGTCTGGGTAGCTGTACGTATTCCCGACGATTGCGTATCGGCTCATGCTAACCAGGCACGGATACAGCAATTTCCGATGAATGATCCCGAAAATTGCATCTACTCTCCCGATGTGATCTCGGTCGCCCGCGAACGAGGATATTTCGATGGGGACGATGCCGATTTCAGTTTTGCCAAAGCCTATGCTCCGCTCGATTTTGGTGCACTCCGCTATTGTGAAGCACGTGTATGGTCGTTCTTCAATAAAGTAAACAAGGATATGGCCCAATACGTCACCTATGCACAGGGAAAAACTACGGATCCCATGCCACTCTATATCAAGCCGGACAGAAAGTTGAGCGCACAGGATATCCAAGAGATGATGCGCGACCATTATGAGGGGACCGAACTCGACTGGCGTTTCGATGTAGGCGCAGGTCCTTTCAACTCGCCCTACCGTTGGAGTCCGCTCTCTTTTGAGGTCGATTCCGTGGAGTATTGCAATGAACGTCCTATCGCTACTCAACAAACTGCTTTCTCTTTCGTAGCGCAAATGCGTTCCTGGCTACCCAATGAAATAGGGGGCATCCTCTGGTTCGGTATCGACGATGCGGCACAAACGGTGTACTATCCGTTCTATTGCGGCCACACCGAAACACCTCACGAAATGACTGCCGGAAATGGCGACCTGCTCACTTTTTCATGGACATCCGCTTTCTGGATTCACAATTGGGTCTCCAATATGGTGTATACCCGTTACAGCGATATGAGCGTAGACATGAAAAAAGTGCAATCGAAGCTCGAAAACCAATTCCAAACCACACAAACCGAAGTGGAACAGGAAGCGGCGCGGCTCCATGAACAATCTCCCCCGCAAGCTGTTCAGTATCTTACACAATACACCAACAACCTTGTAAAAGAAGGTGTAGCAGAATGGAAAAAACTGGGTGAATATCTTATGGTGAAATATGTAGACGGTGTAATCAAAAGAGAGGAGAACGGACAATTTAAGCGCAACCCATACGGGGAACCGGCTTCTCCTTTACGTCCGGGATATTCGAACGAATATTACAGAAAGATAGTCGACCAGACTGGCGAAAAATACAAAGTACATCCTATTGAATAAACAAAAAATAAGACTGTTTTAACATGGAAGAAGAAACATTATTAGCCCAGGTTACCGATAAGGCTATGTCCTGGATTAAAGGAAATTACGATGCTGATACGAAAGAAGAGGTACAACAGATGCTCGACAGCCACGATAAAACAAAACTGATCGATGCATTCTATAAAGATCTTGAATTCGGCACCGGCGGTCTGCGCGGCATCATGGGTGCCGGTAGCAACCGAATGAACATCTATACGGTAGGTTCTGCCACACAAGGGCTTTCGAATTACCTCAAAAAAGAATTTGCCGACCTGGATGAAATCAAGGTAGTGATCGGGCATGACTGCCGTAATAACAGCCGTAAATTTGCTGAAATCTCGGCTGATATCTTCAGTGCAAACGGCATCAAAGTATATCTTTTTGAGAATCTGCGTCCTACCCCTGAAGTATCTTTCGCTATCAGAAGGCTGGGATGCCAGAGCGGAATTATGATTACCGCTTCACACAATCCCAAAGAATACAACGGTTATAAAGCTTATTGGAACGATGGTGCGCAGGTGCTTGCCCCGCACGATAAAAATATCATTGCTGAGGTTAACCGTATTAAATCGGTAGATGATATCCGTTTTGAGGGAAACAAAGGCCTGATCGAGATTATTGGAAAGGATATGGACAAAGCGTTTATCGAAGAGGTAAAAAAACTGGTGCTCTCTCCGGAGGCCATTACCCGCCATAACGACCTGAAGATTGTCTATACGCCGATCCATGGAGCCGGAAGCACGCTCGTGCCCGATGCTTTGAGAGCTGTAGGTTTTACCAATATCATCTCCGTACCTGAACAGGATGTGATAAGCGGAGATTTTCCGACTGTGGTATCCCCCAACCCGGAAGAATCGGCAGCACTCGACCTGGCTATCAAAAAGGCCATTGAAACCGGTGCCGACCTGGTGATGGCAACCGATCCCGATGCAGACCGTATCGGCACGGCTATCCGGGACAATAAAGGGAATTTCATTTTAGTCAACGGTAACCAGACGATGCTGATCTGCCTCTATTACCTGATGACCCGTCGCGATGAACTGCAACTGCTTACGGGTAAGGAATATGTAGTAAAGACAATCGTCACCACCGAACTGGTAAAAGAAATTGCCGATAAAAGGGGAATTGAGATCTTCGACTGCTACACTGGGTTCAAATGGATCGCAGAGATCATCCGCCAGAACGAAGGAATAAAAAAGTATATCGGAGGAGGAGAAGAGAGCTACGGCTTCCTGGCCGGTGACTTCGTACGCGACAAAGACTCCGTATCGGCCTGTACCCTGTTCGCAGAGATAGCAGCCTGGGCACGTGACAACGGGAAGAGTATGTACGAACTATTGCAGGATATTTATCTGGAATACGGCTATTCCAAAGAAGTGGGTATCTCCCTTGTACGCAAAGGCAAGGAAGGTGCCGACGAAATAGAAGCTATGATGAAGAATTTCCGGGTGAATCCTCTGGCTTCACTGGGCGGATCTCCGGTTACTCTCGTGAAAGATTTTGCAAAACTGGAGGCTGTGGATCATCTTCACGGTGAACATATTTCCCTGGAAATGCCAACCACCTCCAACGTGCTGCAATTCTTCACGGAAGAAGGCACAAAACTCTCTATCCGTCCTTCAGGCACAGAGCCAAAGATCAAATTCTATATTGAAGTGAAGGGTGGACTGGCAAAAACGAGAGAAGCTCTGGAAGAAGCGGAAGCAGTTGCAAATCGAAAAATTAATGCTATTCGCGAGGAACTAGGGATATAATTGATTGTGATGATTTACAGATTTGATGATGTGATGATTAGAAATTCAATTAGCACATTATTTTAGTCTTGATTCTTGGTTCTTGATTCTAAAAGTCTTTTAAATATGAAACGAAAACTAACAATAGCTTTGGTGGCACATGACCACCGCAAAGCCGATATGGTGGAATGGGTGGTTTTTAATGCCGATTTTTTGTCGAAGCATCACCTCGTTTGCACCGGCACCACCGGAACACTGGTACGTGATGCTTTGTACGAAAAAGGAGTCTATCCTGAATTTACTATCATGAATTCAGGGCCGATGGGCGGCGATGCAGAGATTGCCGCTATGGTGGTTCGTAAGGAGATAGATCTGGCCGTTTTTCTGATAGACGACCTCAATCCGCAACCTCACGAAGCAGATATCATGATGTTGCTCCGGCAGTGCCGGGTGCATAATGTACCCATAGCCTGTAACCGGTACAGCGCCGACCTCATGATCACCAGTAATCTATGGGATGATGATGACTATACTCCATCCCCACCCCGGTATGAGAAATTTGACAGGGAATCGTTGAATCTCTGAAACAACGATTAACTAAAGATTTGATCCCTCATCAGCCGACAATAGCCAATGAGGGATTTTTTAATAGATGGTTATCCTTCATAATGCGGACAAAAGCAAAACTAAAAGTCACAGCCTACCACAAGGAATTGGAAAACAACCTGTGAACTTTTAAATATAGCGCAACAAATAACTAAAGATGAGTAAGAATTGTATCACAAAATCCGCGATAATTTGAATTATCGCGGATTTACGCGATACTCCATATTATTGTTTAAGTATGCAATAATTTAAAATATTGCGCTAATATGCAATATTATATTTAACTTTGTGATTCAATTATAACAACCATAACATGATAGCAGTTATAAAAGGAGATATCATCGCATCAAGGAAGCTGACAGATCAGGAGAAATGGCTGTCACCATTAAAGAACCTGTTGTCCACATGGGGAAAGACTCCCGAGCAATGGGAGTTGGTGTGGGGTGATTTTTTTCAGATAGAGATTGATCACCCGGAAGAAGCACTTCAAAAAGCCCTTATCATAAAGACGCTGATAAAAAAAACAGAACCCCTGGATGAGCAAAAAAAGATTAGTCCCATAGATGTGAGAATAAGCATAGGGATAGGAGAAAAGACCTATACGGGTGTAAAGATATCAGAAAGTAACGGATCAGCATTCATCTACGCCGGTGAAAAATTTGATGCCCTTAGAAAGGAAAAGATCACTATGGGGATAAAAAGCCCCTGGTCGCCTTTTGACGAGGAAATCAATTTATATCTGAAATTAGCCGGCACTTTTATGGATAAATGGACTATATCTTCAGCAGAGTTGATGCACGCAGTACTTCAAAACAATACATATACACAGCAAGAGATTGGGAAATTGTTGGGAATAAAACAAAGCGGCGTCAGTGGAAGATGGAATCGGGCCAATGTAGAAGAAGCATTGGATGTGGAAAAGATGTATCGAAAAAAGATTAAAACTCTACTATCATGATATTGCTCATCAAACTCATATTGGCTCATTTTATCGGGGATTTTTTATTGCAACCCAAATCGTGGGTTAAGGAGAAAGAAACTAAAAAACTCAAATCTCCTCAATTCTATTTGCATATTTTACTGCACGGCATATTATACCTATTGATGCTTTGGGATTGGAACTATTGGCTTTTGGCATTGGTACTGATGTTTGTACACGGGATAATTGATATAGTAAAACTATATGCCCAAAAAGAAGACAACAAACCCAAATGGTTTTTGATAGACCAGGGGCTGCATATCTTCACCATCCTGATATTATGGTATATTTGGAGCGGATTAAGTTTCAATTTTCATGAATGGTTCGATAATGTAAATGTATGGATTTACATCACAGCGATACTTTTTTTAACGCTAGTAAGCAGTATAATCATACAGGTTCTCATGTCCAACTGGTCAAAATCGTTGAACGACAATAACGATGCATCCCTGAACAATGCAGGCAAGTATATCGGTATATTAGAGCGATTATTTGTCTTTACATTTATATTAACCGGTAATTGGGGAGCTATCGGATTTTTACTGGCTGCAAAATCGGTTTTCCGTTTTGGAGACTTAAGGGAATCAAAAGACAGAAAATTAACAGAATATATCCTGATCGGAACATTACTCAGCTTTGGCATAGCAGTAGCTACAGCAATGCTTATGTTGGAATTACTATGAGATTGTATCAATAACTCCTACTAACAGAGGCTAACGAACATTTATGTAAAAGGGATGAAACATTCAGTCCCTTTTTTTGTTTTAATAAAGGACGATTGTAACAGGAAATGGATATGAAAACTCATACTACCAATTATTTCAATACACTGATTCAAGTGGCGGAAGATACGAAAGTAGACCGCGGGACAATACCTCCCGCAAAAGATAAAAAGACCGTCGCGCAAATGCAATACGAACTACTAAATGGCAATCCCTATAAATACAGTTCCGACGATGTTCTGTTCCAGGTGTATGCGGAAAGGAATAATATCCCCGAAGATGAATATCCCCGGGCAAGAGAACAGTTCTTCTCGAAAGGACAACCCTGCATGCGCACTTCACCGCTGACAAAGAATTACGGCTTTGGGATCCATAGTAACGGCGAAGGAAAGATCGCTCTCTACGGAATGGAAACCAAAGAGTATCAACAGCTTTTAGCCAATACTACTGTAAAGAAGATAAAAGCGATGAAACGAGCATGAATTGCTTAATGAAAAAGTTCCATACACCATAATGAAAAAATAAAATAATCATATGAAACGAGCATGACAATCATTATCACACAAGAACATGATTAAAAGCGAGTTCCATACGATACAATTGAATATAAATAATTTTAATCGTATGAATAAACTAATTGTAATAGTATCACTGATGGCCATCGTACAAATGAGTTCGGCCCAGTCCCTGAAAACGATCTCTTATATGGACGGAACACAGGAATTGAATGGGTTAGTTACTGCCAATGCAGGACAACAATTACCCGGCGTATTAATCCTGCCAGCATGGAAAGGTGTTGACAATGAAGCCAGAACGGCTGCTTTAGAATTGGAAAAAGAGGGTTACATTGCCTTTATCGCAGATATTTACGGCAAAGGGAATATCCCGGAGGACAATGCATCCGCCGCGAAATTATCCGGGTCCTACAAAAGCGACTATAAAGCGTATCAGCACCGGATCGCTTTGGCGTTAGAGCAACTGGAAGAGCAAGGCGCTTTGCCTGACAAGATAGCCGTCATCGGTTATTGTTTCGGCGGGACAGGAGCCCTGGAAGCGGCACGTGCAGGATTTGACATACAGGGAGTCGTCTCTATACACGGAGGATTGGGTAAAGACAAAAGCAGACCGAATGCACCTATAAAAACAAAAGTATTGGTGGAACATCCGGCAGAAGACCAGAGTGTATCCCAGGAAGATTATGACAGTCTGGTGAAGGAACTGAGGGATGGCAATGCCGACTGGCAGATCATTATATACGCTAATAGCGGACATACCTTCACCAATCCCGAATCGCACGAATACAACGAAGTTATGGCCAAAAGAGCCTGGAAACATACATTGATGTTTCTCGAAGAGGTATTAAAATAACAAACGTTTTTACGAATTTCAAAACACAAAATAAAAGGATCCTGACAAAAAACGAATTGGCGGGGTATATCTCTATATCCCATCTCTATTATACCCACTTCGATGACGAAAAGACGCCTGTCGAAGAAACATTGTCGGCTTACGACGAAATCATAAAGGCCGGAAAAGTTCGCTACATAGCCGCGTCCAATATGTCACCTGAAAGATTGACAACCTCTTTTGAAGCGGCGGAAAAGAACAACTTCCCCAAATATGTCGCACTGCAACCGCATTACAATCTAATAGAAAGAGTAAAATATGAAAACAACTATTTACCTCTGGTGGAAAAATATAATTTAAGTGTTTTCCCTTACTGGTCTTTGGCAGCGGGTTTCCTTACGGGAAAATACCGTACCGAAGCCGATTTCAAAAAGAGTGTAAGGGGGGCAGGAGCAAAAAAATACCTGAATGAGAAAGGTTTTGCCGTTTTAGATGCTTTGGATAAAGTTTCTGCCAAACACGGCACATCACAGGCGGCAGTCGCGTTGACATGGCTCCTGGCACAACCGCATATAGGTGCACCCATCGCAAGCGCAACAAACCAAAGCCAATTGGAAACTTTATTTGTGGCAACCAGACTGAATCTGGAAAAAGAAGACCTGGATTTACTTGATAAAGCGAGTAAATAAATAGTTCAGGATTTCATCTCATCACAAAGAACAGAAAGAATAATCTGCAAATAAGAGACGCACATATAATATAAAAAAGAGGGATATATCGCCATGTGGATTTAACCCTCTTTTTGCTTGAATAACCTATTTGAAACAAAACCAAAAATTCAATTCCCAGTCTGAAAGATATTCCTGAGTCTATAGAGATCAATTTTCAGGATGAAATTTATCGGGAACGACTCTTAACATCTCTATAAAACAATCTGATAATTGCTCGGGTAGAAGCAGGGTAACTACATCATCCAGCTTCAACCCGTATTTATGTGAGAATTCTCTTATTTGTCGCTTTCGGAATATTTTCTTCAAGGCGGTACGTACCGATAGATCGGGATATTTTAATATGAAGCAAAGGAAATCAAAGGACCGTCTATCACTTAGATAGCAGTCCACGGTCTGCAGAAATACATAATGTATATATTTATTGTTACAAAAGTACATGATTTTTCTTTAAAAACTGATACCTTTGATGGTAGATAGCGACTTTACTACATGAAATTGATAAAACGAATAATGATAATCATTGTAAGCATTGTATTGCTGTTGGGCATTACGATATTTTTCTATATCCGGCAACCGAAGTTCGGCAAAACTCCAAGTGGGGAACGACTAGAGCAACTGCAACAATCCCCGAATTACAAAGATGGACAATTCCGGAATATCCGTCATACACCCAATTTCAGTGGGGATCAATCGCCTGCGAAGATCTTTTTCAATTTCCTTTTTAAGAAAGCTCCGCGTACAAGACCCGTTGACGAGATCCCATCCCTGAAGACAGATTTGAAAAATCTGCCCATACATGAAAATGTGCTGGTATGGTTCGGCCATTCCTCTTATTTTATCCAACTCAACGGAAAGCGGTTTCTGATCGATCCGGTTTTCAGCGGCAACGCTTCGCCGGTACCCAACTCCAATAAATCATTCAATGGAACAGATGTATATTCGGCCGATGATATGCCTGAAATTGATTATCTGCTCATTACTCACGATCATTACGACCACCTTGATTATCCGACAATAATGAAATTGAAACCAAAGATCGGCCACATTGTCTGCGGTTTAGGTGTAGGAGCACATTTAGAGTACTGGAAATTCGAACCTGGAAAAATTACCGAGAAAGATTGGAACGAAAGTATGTTTATTTCCAATAATATTACCCTGTATACTGTACCGGCACGACATTTTTCAGGCAGGAGTTTTTCAAGGAACAACACTCTTTGGCTGGCATTTATTCTACAAACAAAAGAGTTAAAATTATATCTCGGGGGTGACGGTGGATATGACACCCATTTTGCTGAAATCGGAGAAAAATTCGATGGATTTGATCTGGCAATTCTGGAGAACGGCCAGTATAATCAGGCGTGGCGAGCCATCCATTTACTGCCCGAGGAGGGGTTACAGGCAGCAAAAGACCTAAAAGCAAAACGCTTATTTCCCGTCCATTCTTCTAAATTCAAATTAGCTCACCATCCCTGGGACGAGCCGTTAAAAACCATAACCGAAATGAATGAGCAAGGAGATCAGATACCACTGGTGACTCCCAGGATCGGCGAAGTTGTCTATCTGAACGACACTACACAGGTTTTCAGTAAATGGTGGGAGGGGATTAATTGAAATCTGAATAATATTAGCTACTTTTGTCGCCGAAGACAATCAGCTCCATTTGATGCCAAACCCATCAGTTGAAAATGTTGCCTTCTTTTCAAGTTGATCATCGATACAGAAATGGAAAGAAACGAAACAAGTCAATACACTTTTACCATTATTGTCCCGATTTACAATGAAGCAGAGAACATCAGTCGGTTAGAAGAAAAACTACAAAACTTCTTACCTCAGTCGCTATATCCTGCTTGTGTACTGTTTGTCAACGACGGTTCGACCGACGGCAGCCGGGAAAAAATACATAGTATCTGCGAACGGAACCCCCATTTTTTCTATCTTGACATGAAAAAGAATGGTGGATTGAGTGCTGCTTTAAAAGCCGGATTCGATTACTGTTTTTCGGAATTCGTAGGCTATATGGATGCCGACATGCAGACTGATGCCGACGATTTCAACCTGTTACTCCCCCATCTGGCCGAATATGAACTGGTAACAGGTATACGTGCTAACCGCAAAGACTCGTTCTTCAAGAACCTGCAATCAAAAATAGCCAACGGATATCGGCGGATGATGACCGGTGATGGCGTATCCGATACCGGATGTCCGCTAAAAGTGTTACATACCGGGTACGCCAAACGTGTACCAATGTTCAACGGAATGCACCGGTTCCTTCCGGCACTCATCCTGTTGCAAAACGGCAGGATACAACAAATCCCGGTGCGTCACTATCCCCGTATAGCGGGAAAATCAAAATATCACCTGTGGAACCGGCTTACCGGTCCTTTTATCGACTGTTTTGCTTACCGGTGGATGAAAAAGCGCTATATCAATTACCAGATCAGTGGAACCAATTTAGATTGATCTATGCAGGGAACAACCATCTGGATTTACGGAATTGGCTTTTTAGCCCAGATCTTCTTCTCGGCACGAATACTTTACCAGTGGATTGTAACCGAGAAAGCGAAAAAAATAATCTCGCCCCCTATATTCTGGATCCTGAGCATTTTCGGCTCCTACCTGCTTTTTATTTACGGGGTACTCAGAAACGATTTTGCCATTATATTCGGACAATTCATTGCATATTATATCTATCTCTGGAACCTCAATATGCAGGGAATCTGGAAACGAATACATGTCGGACTGAAAGCTATTCTCCTATTAACACCGTTGATAGCGGTTGCATTACTGATGCGCGACATGGATGCTTTTACCACCCTCTTTTTCCGGCAGAAGGATATACCTATCTGGTTACTGATCTTCGGTTCAGCCGGTCAGGTACTCTTTACATTCCGTTTCATCTATCAATGGATTTATTCTGCCCATCTTCATCGGTCGGTGTTGCCAATCGGTTTCTGGATTATCAGCCTACTGGGATCAGGTATCATCGTCGCTTACGGGATCATTCGCCACGATCCCGTCCTCATACTGGGACAATCGGTAGGTTTTGTGGCTTATGTACGTAACATCATGATTGGCTTACAGGCTAAAACGAATGTACCAATATGAATAATCCCGACAAGTCGGGATGTGTAGTGCCAATGTGACGAATATTGTTAGAAGAAAAGAAGTCGGAAGTGGAGAAGTGATTGATTTAATGATTTTGAATTTTGAAATCTTGAATTTAAAATAACAGGATGAAAACTAAGTATCTCTATCTCTTTTGGTTTATAGCACTGCTCCCGGTTATGGTCTTACGGGACTATACCCCCAACAATGAGTTACGTTACCTGAGCATTATTGATGAAGCTTTGCGTAACGGCAACTTTTTTACTTTCACGCTGGATGGTGAGATCTATGCCGATAAGCCGCCTCTCAGCTTCTGGCTGATGATGGCAGGGAAAACATTGCTCGGCAGTCACCAAATGTGGTTTCTCTCGCTCTTGTCGTTTTTGCCCGCATTGGTGGTGTTGATGGTAATGGAGAAATGGATGAGAAGAGAGAAATCTTTTGCCTGCCAACCCGATGGTTTGCTGATGCTGATGACCGGCGGTTTCTTTCTGGCTCTCACCATTACTATCCGGATGGATATGCTGATGGTGATGTTTATCACCCTTTCACTCTACACTTTTTTTAAGATATACCAGGGGGAAGGAAAGAAACGGGATGCTTACCTGTTTCCGCTCTATGTCTTTCTGGCTCTTTTCTCAAAAGGCCCCGTCGGCATATTGGTTCCGTTGCTCTCCACCCTGATATTTCTTCTCTACCGGGGTAAAATCCATACATGGCAACAATATTGGGGCTGGAAAAGCTGGCTGGTTCTACTGCTGGGATGTGGTATCTGGTTTACCGGTGTTTATATGGAAGGAGGAGACGCCTATCTCAATAACCTGTTAGTACATCAAACAGTAGGAAGAGGTGTGAATGCTTTTCACCATAAATCTCCGTTCTATTACTATGCTATTGCCATCTGGTACTTGCTGGCCCCCTGGATGTTTTTATGCGTGGGACTGATCATTGCCGGAGTGGTTCGCAAAAAAATCCAAACCGAGACCGAAAAGTTTTTTCTTACTATTATCCTGACGACTTTCGTCATGCTATCCCTGATCAGTTCCAAGTTGGCAGTCTACCTGCTTCCCGCCATACCCTTTCTGATCTATCTCCCGGCCATGCTACTCGATAAATTCGATGAGAAAAATATCTGGTTACGGCTTTCGGTGGCAGTGCCTGCTGTCGTTTTCGCAGTAGTGCTGCCGGCTGTTTTTTATATAAAACGAATCGACGAAATCTCTTATATCGCCGTACCATTGGTCTATGCAGCGGCAGCTGTTATCTCACTCGGCGGAATCACAATCTTATATCTGCTATTCCGGGAAAAAGCGCTCCGTAAGTCTATCCGTGTGATGACTTTCACCCTTTTATTGACTATCTTTATCGCCGGATTAGCCTTGCCTCAGTTGAATCCTTATATGGGATGGAACACATTATGCAACGAAGCGATTCGTATTGCGGAAGAGAAAGGCACTTCCGAATATTATGTGTATAAGATTTCACGGCCCGGAAGTATGGATGTTTTTCTTGGAAAAGAAGCCATAGTTGCTTCCGAAGAAGATATACTGAACAATACATTATCCGGCCAACTGCTACTGTTACCCGAGAAAGCAGTATTGAATAACCGTCAGATTCAATCTGTTATATCGGGCAAAGAGCAACACAAAACCGGCCCTTACCTCATTGTTGTTTTATAATCTGATGAAGATGAAGATATTGGTTACCGGCACCGCCGGATTTATTGGTTTTCACGTCGTACGCGAATTAGTCCGGCAGGGATATGATGTGGCCGGTCTCGACAACATCAACGCTTATTATGATGTACAATTAAAATATGACCGTCTGGCCGAAACAGGTATACCACAGGGAAAAATAAAAGAGGGCGAATGGGTCCAGAGCGATAAATACCCGACCTACCGTTTTATCCGGCTTGACCTGACTGATGCCAAAGGACTTCTCACCCTCTTCCGTGAAGAACAATTCACACATGTTCTCCATTTCGCTGCACAGGCCGGGGTCAGGTACTCCCTTGAAAATCCTCTTTCATACATCAATTCCAATATAGTGGGTTTTACCCACCTGCTGGAGGCATGCCGTTCCCATCCTGTCCGGCATTTCCTTTATGCCAGTTCCAGCAGCGTCTACGGAGACGACACTCCCACTCCCTACAAGGAATCAGCCCAAACCGATCATCCCGTAAGTCTTTATGCGGCTACTAAAAAAGCAAACGAGCTGTTGGCCTATTCCTACAGTAAACTTTATGGAATAGCTGCAACCGGTATTCGTTTTTTTACGGTCTATGGCCCCTGGGGACGTCCCGACATGGCACCCTGGTTGTTTATGTCGGCCATTACGGCAGGAATGCCTATTAAGGTTTTCAACAACGGGGAAATGCAGCGTGATTTCACCTATATCGACGATATTGTGGAAGGAGTACTCAAAATTATGCCTGCTCCTCCGCAAGCCGGGATTCCCAGTGTAGTATATAACATGGGCTGTGCTTCGCCTGTACAACTAATGGATTTCATCCGTATTATCGAAAAAACCACCGGAAAGAAAGCTGTCAAGGAAATGGTAGATATGCAACCCGGAGATGTGGTATCTACTTATGCCGATACATCATTGCTTGAACAGAAGTTCGGATACAAACCCCATACATCGGTTGAGACCGGTATCAGGAATTTCTACGACTGGTTTAAGGAATATCGTCACGGGTAAAACCTGTTTAAGAAATATAATCCCGGAAAAAACAGGCTGTACAAGAAATATTTCTCTAAAGTGACAGGTCTTTGACCCTGCCCGATTTTTGGATAGTACCAATTTTCAGTTTTTTGTCCCAAATAATTTTATCAAACCGAAAAAATATGCTATTTTTGTAAGCCTGTTAAAAAGATGGTTTTTAGGGACGTTCTTCATCAGGTTGAACAGGCTGAAGAAAGGTATAACAGCCGGTATAAGGCCAAAAGAGATAACAATAACAACGATTAATAAGAACTCTTTTAACAAATAAAATTCAATAAAGTTATGATTAAAGTAGGTATTAACGGATTTGGCCGCATCGGACGCCTGGTATTCCGTGCTGCACAAAACAGAAATGATATCCAGATCGTGGGTATCAACGACTTGCTCGATGTTGACTACATCGCTTATATGTTAAAATATGACACGATCCATGGTCAGTTCACCGGATCGATCGATGTGAAAGACGGTAACCTGGTAGTAAACGGAAACACCATCCGTGTATCTGCTGAAAGAAACCCGGCCGACCTGAAATGGGATGCCGTAGGTGCAGAATACGTAGTTGAATCTACCGGTTTGTTCCTTTCTAAGGATAAAGCTCAGGGCCACATTGACGCTGGTGCAAAATATGTAGTAATGTCTGCTCCTTCTAAAGACGATACCCGTATGTATGTTGTCGGAGTAAACGAAAATACCTACACCAAAGGCGAACAATTCGTTTCTAACGCTTCTTGTACTACCAACTGTCTTGCACCCGTAACAAAGGTGTTGAACGACAAATTCGGCGTACTCGAAGGATTGATGACTACCGTACACTCCACCACTGCTACACAGAAGACTGTGGACGGTCCTTCTGCAAAAGACTGGAGAGGTGGGCGCGCAGCATCTGCCAACATCATCCCTTCTTCTACAGGAGCTGCCAAAGCAGTAGGTAAGGTAATTCCCGAACTGAACGGTAAATTAACCGGTATGTCAATGCGCGTTCCCACTCTGAACGTTTCTGTGGTTGACCTGACTGTACGTCTGGCAAAAGAAACCACTTATGCAGAGATTTGCGCTGCTATGAAGGAAGCTTCTGAAGGCGAATTGAAAGGTATCCTCGGATATACCAACGAAGACGTGGTATCGAGCGACTTCATCGGTGATGCACGCACTTCTATCTTCGATGAAAAAGCAGGTATCCAGTTAAGCCCGACTTTCGTGAAGGTAATCAGCTGGTATGACAACGAATGGGGTTATTCAAACAAAGTACTCGACCTGGTTGCCCACATGGCAAAAGTAAACGGATAATACACCGTTATAACAATTATAGAAAACGCCTCCAAACGGGGGCGTTTTTTTGTGGTTGTTTTGCTCTTCCCGGCACCCCTTGCTTCAAGGCACAAAAAAAGCCGGACAGCACCTGTTCGACTCTTTTTGTTCAATTATATCAGACTATCTCTCGCCATGACATAGTTCAAGCAAGCTTGACCCTATCCATTTAGCTTAACGAAACAGTTCAAATATTTCCGGTGTTATATTTTATTCCGGATGAATTGATTCTGTGGGACATACTTCGGCACAAGAACCGCAGTCAGTACATACATCCGGGTCAATCACATAAATATCGCCTTCCGATATAGCCTCAACAGGGCACTCGTCGATGCATGTTCCACAGGCAATGCAACTATCGTCAATTACGTAAGCCATAATAATAGTAAAAAATTAGTTATTGTAATTAGTTTATATTGTCGCAAAGATAATCAGTTTTTTTCTAATACAAAAGAGGTGTAAGATATTGTCCGTTATTTAGACTCTGTATAAATTTCCCTTATCATCTTATTCCTTATATTTTCGGAAAATAGCCGTTATGACCTATTCGAAACACAATAACCGACGAAGAATAACGTTTAAGATAACATATGATCAAAAAGGCAACATATTTTCTTCTATTGATCCTGATTTCAGGAAATCTCCACGGTCAACAGCGTAAGTTGCAGCATCGTCCTTATGCCGATCAGCGGCTGTTTCATCTGGGATTTACACTCGGATTACATACGCAGGATCTGATACTCACCCAATCGGGATTTATCAATGAAAACGGAGAAGTATGGTTTTCTGAAATCCCTGCCTATTCGCCTGGATTCGCTGTCGGAATCATTGGGGATATGTACCTTAACAGGTTTATAAATCTCCGGGCAATACCTTCGCTATATCTGGGCGATAAAAAATTTGTATTCAGGGAGCAATCATCAGGAGAGGAATTCACTACACAAATTCGAAATAATTATATCGTCCTGCCATTACATTTGAAAATATCTGCCGACAGGATCAATAATTTCCGACCATATGTACTGGTGGGTGGATATGGTAGTCTGGAATTGGCTTCTAGCAAAAACCGGGCTGTATTGTTAAAACCCTATGATGCCGGAATCGAGTTCGGTGTGGGATGTGATTTTTATCTGCCGCTTTTTAAACTGGCACCCGAGTTAAAATTCAGTTTCGGGTTGGCGGATATACTGGAAAAGGAAAGGAATGACCTGAAAGATGATGATCTCCGGAAATATGCCAATTCATTGTCGAAAGCCGTCCAACGGATGATTACACTCAGTTTTCACTTTGAGTAATACTATTTCCTTCGACTTAGGCTTTCCATAACAGCTGCATAAGTTTTTTTCCTCCGGAAATAAAAATCAATCAAAATGCTCTTCCGGTATTGTGTAGGAATAACTTCCTTGACTGCTTTCCGCAGATTTTCACGACGTACCGGCCTAAAGGAAGGCCGCATCTTCAGGAAATCCTTATAAGCATCGATCACCGCCCGGACGCTTTGGAAATTGGCATTCAACAAAAGACGCAAACAAGCAAGGATATCAAAGAAAAGTCGCATCGTAAACGTGGAATGATATATCCTTTGCGGTATATTTTTATAGATCATCAGCAGATTATTACGGAAATTCAGATACATCTTTTTCGGATTATCCTGGTTTAATGATGCGCCACCTACATGATACACTACAGATGCAGGTACACACATCACCCTTCTGCCACGCGCATTTAACCGCCAGCAGAGGTCTATTTCTTCCATATGCGCAAAGAAACGTCCATCCAACCCTCCGGCTTCCGTGTAATCTTTCTTCCTGATACAAAGACATGCTCCTGTCGCCCAGAAAACCGGTATCTCGGTATCATACTGGCCTCGGTCTTCTTCCACCACATGCAGTATTCTTCCTCTGCAAAAGGGATAACCGTAACGATCTATAAATCCCCCTGATGCACCGGCATATTCAAACCGGTTTTTATCTTTGTAAGCACGTATTTTTGGCTGTACCGCTGCTACTTCGGGATGAACATCCATATAGGATACCAGAGGCTGCACCCAATCCTGCGTAGTTTCTACATCAGAATTAAGTAATACTACATATTCTGAATCTATTTGCTGTAAAGCCTTGTTATACCCCTCGGCAAATCCCCAATTCTTATCCAGCACAATTACCGGCAGGTCGGGATAATGTGTCCGGAGGAATTCCAGCGAATCGTCACTTGAATTGTTATCAACCACAATCACACTGCACTCTTCGCTCAATGAATGTTGCAGCACAGAAGGAAGAAACTGCTCCAGCAATTTTCTCCCGTTCCAGTTCAATATGACGACAGAAGTTTTCACTAATTAAAAATTACCAATGACTAATTACCAATTACAGTAAAACTAAAAATGAATCTCACCCGGGTATCCTACCTTCTCACCTTCCCACTTTAATCAGGTTTCTTGAATTTCCAGCGGTCATGCGACCATAGATAATAGGCCGGTTCCCGTATGGTTGTCTCCTCCAGTTTCCTCATGTATCTCTCCATGATACTGTTTTCTGTCTCTTCACTTGCGTCGGGTGTAATTACAAAGAATTTACCTGCATAATGTCCTCTTTTCACTTTTTCTATGTCCAAGTAAACAATAGAGTTTTCCAGACGCCGGGCTATTTTTTCCATGCCGGTTTGCACAGGAGTCTGCTGATTCATAAAAGTAGTCCAGTATTTATCTTGACGTGGTGATGGCCTCTGGTCATTAAGGAAACCGATTACCATTATTTTTCCCTGATTCTGAATGCGGATCATCTGCCGGATAACACTTTGCATCTCGATGGGTGTGGCATGAAAGTGGCTTCTCGTCTTTAGAAAAAGATAGTTAAATGCATTGGAATGGAGTTTTTTATAGACAAATCCCAATACGATATCTGAAGCCAAATGCAACCCCACAGAAGTAACCCATTCCCAGTTACCATAATGGCCAAGGGCCACTATACAGGATTTTCCATTAGAAGTCAGCCGGTCAATTATCTCCGGATTTTCAAACTTCATCCGTTTTCGTACCTCTTTATCACTAAGACGAAGCGTTTTAATGGTTTCTATAAAGTAATCACACAAGTGACGATAGAATTTCCTCTCAATCTTCCCGATACTCTTTACTGACTTCTCAGGAAAAGCGTTTTTTAAATTTTTCCTTACAATTTTTCTCCTGTACCTTACCACGTAATAGGCTAACAGGTATAGGATATCGGAGAGAATATACAGCACTCTGAACGGTAACAGCGCGTGCAGATATGTTACCGCATATAACAGTGAACCCCCGATTCCCTTTTTACTTCCTTCGTCATCCATTAAAAAATCGCTTTCATTGCCATTTCATCCTCGTCATACGCACCCACTTCCACTTCTGTAACCTTGTTCACAAGCGATGCATCGTAATCGGCATACAATTTTACATAATTTTCGGTAAATCCATGCATTTTCTTACCCCGTTTTGTATGTTCAAACAATACCTTTTTCCGGCTTCCCTGCTGCGACAGATAAAAATCCCGCAAATGTCCGTCCGAGAGATCCAGCAAGGTTTTGCTACGCATATGTTTTGTTTTCGGATCTACTGCATAGTCGATATTTAACGCTGCCGTACCGGGACGTTCGGAATAGGTAAACACATGCAGTTGCGAGAAATCGATGGAGCGGATAAATGCTTCCCCCTCTACAAAATAATCATCGGTCTCGCCCCTTACACCCACAATCACATCCACTCCGATAAAAGCGTGAGGAAGGATCTGTTTGATCTTTTCCACCTTGTGGCGGAACAATGCAGTATCATACCGCCGTTTCATCAGGCTCAGTACAGCATCACTACCCGATTGCAGCGGCATATGGAAGTGGGGAGCAAAACGATGTGATCCGGCCACAAAATCTATGATCTCATCCGACAACAAATTCGGTTCAATAGACGAGATACGGTAACGTTCCACACCTTCCACCTTATCGAGTTCTTTGAGAAGATCCAGGAAGGATTCTTTGGTGGTATGTCCAAAATCGCCGATATTTACCCCTGTCAGGACAATCTCTTTACCCCCTTCCTGCACAACCTGTTCAGCCTGCCTTACCAGATCGGCAATCGACCCGTTACGGCTTCTGCCTCTGGCAAAAGGAATAGTACAAAAGGAACAGAAATAGTCACATCCGTCCTGTACCTTTAAAAAATAACGGGTACGATCATCCGCAGAAACAGAAGGGACGAACGAGCGGATGCGGTGTGTCTTTGATGTGACAACCTCTCCTTTTTCTTTTTTCTTCAGATCATCGAGATATTTTACTACGTCGAGCTTTTGCTCTGCACCCAATACCAAGTCGACACCTTCAATGCCGGCCACCTCTTCGGGTTTCAACTGGGCGTAACACCCCGTAACGACCACAAATGCCGAAGGGTTCTCCTGAATCACCTTCCTGATAGCCTGACGTCCTTTCTTATCGGCCAACTCAGTGACGGAACAGGTGTTGATCACACAAATGTCGGCTTCCTGCCCCTTCCGGGCACGACGCACGCCGGAATTTAATAACTGCCTCCCTATAGCAGATGTCTCAGCAAAATTCAATTTGCAGCCCAGGGTATAATAGGCGGCTGTTTTATTTTGAAAAATAGTTCTGTCAATCATATCTGATTTGTCATATTCATATCGTTTCTCCTCGAAAACAGACTCATTGGAGAAACTCTTCGTACGACAATAAATTAACTGTGAATAAATGAAGGGACAAAATTACAATTTTACTCCTAATTTACAGCCCTTTTTTCTTTGATAATACATTTTTAGCTATTACTTTTGCTCATATTTAGCAATAATGTGCAATTATGATTGAACAAAACTTCATCAAAATATACGAAGAGAGTTTTAAAAAGAACTGGGATCTGCCTGCACTGACTGATTATAAAGGCGGCAATTCATATACCTATGGTCAACTAGCCCATGAAATAGCCAAACTTCACCTTCTGTTTTCGGAATTACAGATTGAAAAGGGTGACAAGATCTCGCTGGTCGGTAAAAACCACTCCTCCTGGTCTATTGTTTTTATGGCTACCATCACTTACGGCGCAGTGACTGTCCCTATTTTACATGAATTCAATCCGGAGAGCATAGAACATATTATCGATCATTCCGATTCAAAACTGGTTTTTGTCAGTGAGGTTATCTGGAAATCCATCAACAAGGATAATATGAAGATGCCGGTATTTGAATTATCCTCTTTATACTCTCTTCTGAAAAGTAATGATGAAAGTACAAGCGAAAAGGCAGCCAAACTCGAAGAACTATTTTATCGCACCTATGCGGGCAGTTTCTCGCGCGACGATATCCGGTATGCAGACGTAAGCAATGAAGAAGTAGCTTGCCTTAATTACACATCCGGAACAACCGGATTCAGTAAAGGGGTGATGATTACGGCAAATAATTTTGCAGGGAACGTCACTTACGCCGGAAAATTAAATCTGCTTTTTGCCGGTGACCGCAATCTGGCATTTTTACCGATGGCGCATGTATATGGTTGTGCATTCGACTTTCTCTATGCACTTTCTGCAGGTGTCCACACCACATTGCTGGGCATCTCCCCTACTCCCCAGAACCTTATTGTTGCACTGAACGAGGTGAAGCCACACCTTATCATCACGGTACCTCTTGTCTTTGAAAAGATATATAAGAAGCGGATCCTGCCGGTAATAGAAAAACCGGCTGTCAAAATGCTTTTAAAAGTACCCGGGATCAATAAACTCATACTTAATAAAATAAAGAGTTCGCTGACAAAGACGTTGGGAGGAAACTTCAGGGAGGTAATCATCGGTGGTGCAGCACTCAATGCTGAAGTAGAAGCTTTCTTCTACAAGATAAAATTCCCTTTCACTGTCGGTTATGGCATGACGGAATGCGCCCCGCTTATTTCTTACGATCATCATTACGACTTCATACCTACATCCTGCGGTTCAGTATTGGACAAGATCATGGAAGCACGTATCGATTCACCCGATCCTGAAAATATTCCGGGTGAAATCCAGGTTAGGGGTGAAAATGTGATGAAAGGCTATTACAAAAATCCCGAAGCGACAGCAGCAGCTTTTACAGCCGACGGCTGGCTTAAAACCGGCGACCAGGGTATCATGAAGGGAAAGCGCCTGTTCATTAAAGGAAGGATAAAAAGCATGCTCCTTTCGGCAAACGGACAGAATATTTATCCCGAAGAGATTGAATCGCAGTTGAACAACCTCCCGTATATTGCTGAAAGCTTAGTGATAATGCGCGACACAAAGCTTATCGCGATGGTCTGGCCCGATATTCCCGCCATGAAGGAAAACAACATCCCGGAAAAGAGGCTCAAAGAGATCATGGAGGAAAATAAGGGAATACTCAATCAATCAGTAGCCCAGTATGAGCGGATCAGTGCCATAGAAATAGTAGATATGGAGTTTGAGAAAACTCCAAAAAAAACCATCAAACGTTTCCTCTACGAGTGATATAGGTAAGAAATCCAGCCTCACTTATATCAGATCATCAAGATTGACAAACACTTAATGTTATTTAACTATAATTTTTCCCCTAAATATGTTCTATAACATGTTTTTGATATAATTTTGTATCGTTTTTGATAAGCAATATTATTTATCGTTTAAAACTACTAAAAGATGAAAAAAGTACTTTTGTTCGTTGCCATCGTTGCAACATTGGGTTTTATCTCCTGCAACACTGCTCAGCAAAAAGCTGAAAAAGCAACCCAGGACAGTATTGCTGAAGCAGCCAGATTGGACAGTATTGCCAAGGTTCAGGCTGACAGTATCCGGGCCGCCATCGAAGCTGCTGAAGCTGCAGCGGCCGACACACTGGAACAGGTAGTTGAAGAAGCCGCTGCTCCTGCAAATCAATAAGGAGTAAAGTTGACATTGAAGTGCGGCCACCCCAAAAGGGTGGCTTTTTGTTTGATATTCTACCAAAAATAGTAACTTTGTTTATCTATTCCCTGTAATATGGGAACAGACCCAAAGGATAGCGATCTGAACACTGACTGATCAGGCTTATTCTTACAATATAATTTTATCAACAGCAAATGAGAAAGATCTTTTTTACCACTTTGTTGGTGTCTCTCGCATCACTCTCAGGGTGTAACCAGAGAGCCAACACCTATTTCGAGAAGAGACTGGCTTTCCCCGATTTGCTTACTTCCGACCAGAAAGTCAAACTCTCGGCATACGTCATTCCCACACAAAGCCAGTATGAATGGCAGCAGATAGAATTAGCAGCCTTCATTCATTTTGGAATGAATACCTTTACCGGGAAAGAATGGGGAGATGGGACCGAAGATCCGGCACTGTTCAACCCTACTGGTTTTGATGCTGAACAATGGGTTAATACATTACAGGGGGCAGGTTTTAAAATGGTCATTCTCACGGCGAAGCATCACGACGGTTTTTGTCTTTGGCCTACCAGGACTACCAGTCACTCGGTAGCTTCCTCACCCTGGAGAAACGGTTTTGGGGATGTAGTAAAAGAGGTGAAGGAAGCATGTGACCGTCACAATATGAAATTCGGTATTTATCTGTCGCCTTGGGACAGAAATGCCGAAAGTCATGATGATTCTCCACGATATAACGCACTGTTCACGCAACAGTTGGCTGAACTGCTTACAAACTATGGTGAGATCCACGAAGTATGGTTCGACGGTACTCACGGTGACGAACATGACAGTAAAGTGCAAAGATACGACTGGACACATTTCTATCAGGTGGTCGACAGTCTTCAACCCAAGGCTGTAAAAGCAATTATGGGTAACGATGTGCGTTGGGTTGGCAATGAAGAGGGATTGGGCAGAGAGACTGAATGGAGCGTCACTCCTCTGCAGCCGGATATCAATGATGCCATCATTAATGAAAATATACGGTTGGGTATCTCTCCTACTGCGGAAGATTTGGGTAGCAGCCGGCTTATCGCCGAAGCAAAAACAGTTTATTGGTATCCTTCCGAAGTAGATGTATCCATTCGGCCGGGTTGGTTCTATCATCCGGAAGAGGATCAGGCGGTAAAAACATTGCCCCAGTTGGTGGATATCTATTTCCAGTCGGTCGGGATGAACTCGGTACTCCTGTTGAATATTCCACCGGATAAACGAGGCAGATTACATGAGACAGATACCGAGCGACTCAAGCAATTCGGCAACTATATCACTCAGACTTTTGAAAACGAAAAACTCACAAATGGAAATATAGAATGGAAAGCCCGCACGGGAGCAAGTCGGGAATACAATGTGATACCGGGTGAAACAATCAATACGGTGATGCTTCAGGAAGATATCCGAAAAGGACAACGTGTAGAAGAATTCACCGTGGAAGGATGGCTAAACGAAGAATGGGTAGAACTGTCAAAGGGCACCACTATCGGCTATAAACGACTGCTTAGATTCGACGACATCTCCATCCCGAAACTACGTGTAACTATTTCAGAAACACGTGATATTGCCAATATCTCCAAAGTCGGGGCTTATCATGCCCCTCATCTGGATGAGGAGCACTAACCAAATTGAGAAAGATTGAATTAGATTGAATAATATGATTATGCGAATTTTTATATGGATATTTTTCCTCTCCGTTTCCATGCATGCTGGAAGTCAGAATGTCGGAGAGTTATTCAAATCAATGCCATCAGAGCTTCTCCCGGGAGTAGCGGAAAGCACTAAAACCCTGTTGCTGGTCGATTCAGGCGTGATAACAGTCCCTTATGCATTAGGTGAAATCAAGAAATTAAAGCAAAGTAGTGACTATCTGAAGATAAAAACATCAGATGCCGGAACCACTCAATTGAAATTGCTTGCCATAGAAAAAGATTCCTCAATTGTATGTATAATCAAGACTGTCTGTACGGAAGCCTGTGATAGTCATATCTCTTTCTATACAACAGAATGGAAAAAAATTGAAAATAACAGATTCCTGCCGGAAATTTCTTCAGAAATTTTCTTTGATTCTTCCAAAAAAGAGATGGAAAATTACAAATATGCAGTATCTTTGCATCACATTTATCCGATCTCGGCTGCGTTCAGTGAAAACGGAAGCGATTTAACACTGACATTCAATTACAAAACACTTTTGACCGACGATCAGGCAGCAGAAATAAAACCTTTCCTGAAGAGTGACATCGTTGCATTGAAATGGGAGAACGCTCTATTCAGGTAATAGGATAGCCCTGCACCCGTAGTTCAATGGATAGAATATCGGATTCCGGTTCCGACGATGTGGGTTCGATTCCCGCCGGGTGTACTAAAAACCTCTGTAAGTCGATTGATTTACAGAGGTTCTGCTTTTTTTAGGGTACCAAAGAGGTGCCAAAGAAGGGAAACCAGAATAGGTTAAGACCTTAATCATTGTCAATCCCCATAACTATGGGCGGTATACCGCAGGAATATCTTTTCCATCCCCACGGATTATATGTTATATAGCTGCTTATGTGGACTATACATATTCTTATAACTTAGCAATAACTTTCTGGTGTTAAGAACTAAAAAGCCGCGTTAAATAAATCAAATTCGATTTCGTTGTTCAAATTCAATTGTATATTTGCAAGTGAGTGACCATTTACTCACCTGCGGTGTCATTTTCAGTATAACTATTTTCATCGGAGATGGGTAACGAGACGAAAAGCAAATCATCGAATCCCGGAATAATGGTGAAAACGCTATTAACGCTAACCGACGATTGACTGTTTAATTCACTTTATTTGTTCCCCCCGGTGTTTTGAAACACTGTATAAAATAAATACTTACTGCGAAACTATGAGTAATAGGATTTTTGAAGATAAATTTTTAAACGCTAAATAAAAGAATGATGTTAATAAAGATGGATATTAAACCGAGGCAACTTGAGATTATTGAAGTAGCCGGAAAACTACTCACGAGTTCCGGTATAAGCGGCTTAACCATAAAGAACCTGGCCAATGAAATGAACTTCTCTGAAGGGGCCATTTACCGGCACTTCAAAAATAAGGAGGAAATTATACTTACCCTGCTCCGTTATTTGCATGAGAATGTGCAGGGAATCATCGGAGAGATCCCTAAGAGCGGTGATTTCGAGAAAGATTTTATCTCACTCTTTGGCAGACTGGCATGTTATTTCAAAGAGAATCCCTATTACGTGGTCACAGTATTCTCCGAAGGGTTAATGGATGAAAATGTCCGGGTGAGTGAGAAAATCATGCTGTTGACAGGCACGTTGACGGAGCAAGTGCAATCGGTCATTAAAGAGGGGCAGGAGCAAGAAATGATCATCAATTCCCTCGCGTCTGAACAAATCGCGCAAATAATTATCCCCTCTTTCAGGTATCAAATGTTCAAATGGAAGATGTCAAGCTTTAAATCGAACATTGAACAAGACGTTACATCCTTAACGCACACGTTTATAAAACTTTTAAAGGGATCCCGCTAAAGACGGGGGTTGATTAGCGTTTGATTGAATTCGAGTTGTTGATAACTGACAACGCCGAACATAATTTGGACGGATTCATTGCCGGAAAAAAGATAAAGCATTGAAAATGATTTACTACAAATAAATGATCGTAAGTATGAGACTAAAAACATTTTTGTTATTCGCAGGACTGACCCGGTTACTCAGTACGGTCGCAGTGGGGCAGATTGTCACGCTGGATGAAATACAGCAAAAAGCGGAAGCCAATTACCCTGCCATTGCCCGGTACGGCATCATTGAGAAAATAAAAAACTACAGTATCGTGAATGCCAACAAAGCGTATCTTCCGCAAGGAACCCTGAGCGCACAGGCTACCTGGCAGTCCAACGTGCCCTATATTGATCTGGATTTCCCGGAAGGAATGCCCCCCCTCGAAATACCGGTACCCGATCAGGATCAATACCGTGTCATAGCCGAGCTGAACCAGCTTATCTGGGACGGGGGCAACATTTCTGCCGGCAAAAAGAGCCTGCAAGCTCATGCGGAACTGGAGAAACACCAACTGGAGACGGAGATCTACACCCTACGGGAACGGGTAAATAACCTCTATTTCGGCATTCTGCTGATGAAGGAAAACCTGCAACAACAGGCAATATTGGAGAATGAATTGCAGCGCAACTATCATAACGTACTCACCTATATACAAAATGGGCTGGCTAACGAAGCCGATCTGAGCGCGGTAAAGGTAGAACAACTGAAAGCAGGACAGAAACGTATTCAGTTGGAATCAACGTTGGAAGCGTATATCCGTATGTTGTCGGTACTGGCAGGAGAATCACTCGACCAAAGTATGGTTTTCGTGAAACCAACTCCCGATGACGAGTTGATTTCTCCCATGATTAATCGTCCCGAATTGCAAATGTTTAACGCACAGGAGGCAGCGGTCGAAACGCAAATGTCGCTGTTGAAAGCAAGAAATATGCCGAAACTGGGTGCTTTCGCGCAGGGCGGCTACGGAAAACCGGGACTTAACATGTTCGACAATGATTTTTCTCCTTATTTCTTAGGAGGGATACGCCTTTCGTGGAACTTTGGAAATCTATACACGCTGAACAACGATAGAAAGAAAATCGACCTTCAAAAACAGTCGGTAGACATACAAAGAGAAACGTTCCTGCACAACTTGTTCGTTCAGATACCGCAACAACAGGCAGAGATTGAACGATATAAAAAGACGATGCAGGACGACGACGAGATTATCCGCCACCAGACATTGATACGCGAAGCAGCCGAGGTGAAGGTAGAGAATGGTACCTTAACCGTCTCCGACCTGATGAAGGAAATCAATGCCGAAGAAGCAGCCAAGCAAGCCAAAACGCTACATGAAATTCAATACCTTATGGCAGTCTACGCGCTCAAACACACCACGAATCAACCCTGAAAGAAAATTAAATAAAGAATAGAAATAAAAAATCGTATGAAGACAAATCGTTACCTGTCACTGACAATTATGGCATTATCGTCCCTGTTCCTTCTTTCTTGTAGCAATGGCGACGAGGATTACGACGCCACCGGATCGTTTGAAGCTACGGAAGTCATCGTATCGTCACAAGCAACCGGTCGCGTACTGGAGTTGAATGTGAACGAGGGAGAACAGTTACAAGCGGGTCAGGTAGTAGGCCGGATAGATAGTACCCAGCTCTATCTTCAGAAGATGAGCCTTCTCGCCAATGCGAAGGGGATTCGTGCCCAGCAACCCGACATCCGGAAGCAGACTGCGGCTATCCAAGAACAGATAAAAACTCTGGAACGGGAGAAAGTCCGTATTGAACAATTGATTGCCGCCAATGCCGGCAACCGGAAACAGTTGGATGACATCGAGTCCCAAATGGAAGTACTCCGGAGCCAGCTCTCGGCACAAACGTCTACCCTCCGGAAAAGCAGTGAGAATATATCGGCACAGAGCTCAACCCTTGATATCCGGGTGGCTCAACTGGACGATCAATTGGAGAAGACACGGATCAGTTCTCCCATCTCCGGCACAGTATTAAACCGGTACGTGGAGGTAGGTGAACTGGCTACGATGGGGACTCCCCTCTTTAAAATTGCCGATATCCGTACCCTGTTCTTAAGGGCTTACGTGACCAATGACCAGCTTGCACGAATCAGGCTGAACGATGAAGTGACCGTGCGTATAGACGATGGAAAAGGAAAAATGAAATCGTATAATGGCCGGGTAAGTTGGATATCCGATAAATCGGAATTTACCCCCAAAACCATCCGGACAAAAAATGAACGGGCCAACCTGGTATATGCACTAAAAATTGCCGTCCTGAATGATGGTTATCTTAAGATTGGCATGTATGGCGAAGTAAAATTCTAAGGGTATGATTGAAGTAAATAAACTGTATAAAAGTTATGGAAAACAGGGTAAAATCAATGCTCTGAATGGTATCTCTTTCACAGTGGATGAGGGGGAGATATTCGGTGTGATCGGTCCCGACGGGGCCGGAAAATCGTCGCTCTTCCGGATTATGGCTTCGCTCCTCTTGCCCGATAGCGGTACGGCAGTTATGAATGGGTATGATGCGGTGAAAGATTACCGAAAGGTACGACAGATCATTGGTTACATGCCGGGGCGGTTTTCGCTCTACCAGGATTTGAGCGTGGAAGAAAACCTGACGTTTTTCGCTACCCTCTTCAATACCACCATCGAGGAGAATTACTACCTGATCAAGGATATTTACCAGCAGATAGAGCCATTCAAGAAACGTCGTGCCGGTGCCCTTTCCGGTGGAATGAAACAGAAGCTGGCACTGAGTTGCGCGTTGATTCATAAACCGGAGATACTAATTCTGGACGAACCAACCACCGGGGTGGATCCCGTCTCACGAAAGGAGTTCTGGGATATGCTGGGACGGCTGAAAGAACAGGGAATCATCATTCTGGTTTCCACGGCCTATATGGATGAAGCGAGTCGATGCGATCGAATCGCGTTAATACGGGAGGGAGAGTTTATCGCTACCAACACGCCCCGGGGAATCATCGACAACTACCGGGAAATATTATGGTCGGTGGAAGGTACCCGCATGTCGGCCCTGTTGACAGCTTTGCGCGGCTATCCCGAAGTTAAAACCAGTTTCGCTTTTGGAGATAAGCACCATATTACCGTGGATGAATCTTTTCAATCCGACGGATTGAGACATTTCCTGGCGAATAAAGGTTTCCATGATGTACGTGTAGAACTCGCCAAACCCACCGTGGAAGATTGCTTTATGGCAATGTGAGGGAGGTACGGTGTGGAACGTGAAAACGAACTAAAATGATATCATCATGAACAAAGTAATAGAAGTGTCGGGCCTGACCAAGAAGTTCGGCAACTTCACAGCCGTGGATCACATCACTTTTGATGTGACGGAGGGAGAGATTTTCGGGTTTCTGGGTGCCAATGGTGCCGGTAAAACCACTGCCATGCAGATGTTGTGCGGCATTAGTATGCCCACGGCCGGGGAAGGGACCGTGGCCGGCTACGACATCATTAAACAGAACGAATTGATCAAACGAAACATCGGGTACATGAGCCAGAAATTCTCGTTGTATGAGGATCTGAAAGTTTGGGAGAATATTCGCCTGTTTGGAGGTATTTACGGTCTCAGCGAAAAAATAATTACAGAAAAGACGGATGCATTACTGAAACGATTGGATTTTGAACAGGAGCGTGACACCATGGTGAAATACCTCCCGCTCGGATGGAAACAGAAACTGGCCTTCTCGGTAGCCATCTTTCATGAACCTAAAATTGTCTTTCTGGATGAACCTACCGGTGGCGTGGATCCGGCCATGCGAAGACAATTCTGGGAGATGATCTACGAGGCGGCCGACCAAGGAATCACTGTTTTTGTGACCACGCACTATATGGACGAAGCGGAATACTGCAACCGGGTATCTGTCATGGTGGACGGGCGTATCGACGCGCTCGACTCACCGGCGGCGCTGCGCCATCAATTCAAGGCTGACTCCATGGATGAAGTATTCCGCCAACTGGCACGTAAAGCAGAAAGGGGGGACTAATGAAGCAATTTCTCGCGTTTGTAAATAAAGAGTTCTACCATATCATCCGGGATAACAGAACGTTACTCGTGATCTTGGGGATGCCCGTGGTGCAGATCCTGTTATTTGGCTTTGCCATCAACATGGAAGTACAGAATATTCGTGTGGCAGTGTATGATCCTACTCCTGATGCTTTCACGACCGGTATTGCGGAGCGTATACAACAGAACGCCTACTTCACCTATCTGGGGAACGTATATTCCATGAACGAGATGGAGGAGTCGATGCGAAAAGGGGAACTCGAACTGGCCGTGGTGTTTCAACAAAACTTTCAGGAAGATTTGGTTCACTCGGGTGACGCAGCTGTCCAGTTACTCTCTAACAGCTCTGATCCCAACCGGGGATCCATCGCGGTAACCTACGCTACTGCGATCATTGCAGGGTATCAACAGGAACAAATGAGCATTGAGCGGATACCTTTTCAGATTCGAACCGAGAACCGGATGATCTACAATCCCCTTATGAAATCATCCTACATGTTTGTACCCGGTATCATGGGACTGGTGCTGATGATTATTTGTACCATCATGACATCGGTTTCCATTATTCGGGAAAAGGAGCGCGGTACCATGGAGGTACTCCTCGCATCGCCGCTGAAACAGGGAACCATGGTCTTTGCCAAGACTATTCCCTACATGTTCATATCCATTATTAACCTGATTATTATCCTCCTGCTGAGTTATTTCGTGCTGAAAGTACCCGTCAATGGCAACTTGTTGCTACTCTTATTGATCTCTGTCATCTACATTTTACTGACATTATCATATGGGCTGACCGTCTCCACGATAGTAGATAAACAGATCAACGCGGTCATCGTCTCGGCTATCACGGCAATGATTCCCGTGCTGATGCTCTCGGGAATGATCTTTCCCATCGACAGCATGCCCCGGGTGTTGCAAGCGCTATCCACCGTAGTGCCTGCCCGATGGTTTATCGCAGCTGTGCGAAAAGTGATGATTGAAGGACAAGGTTTTTTCATGGTTTGGAAAGAGGTACTCGTGATGATCGGAATGACCTTTTTTTTACTGGGAATCACCATTATGAACACTAAGAAAAGATTGGAGTAACTGTTGAACGTTTCACTTTGCATCCTCGAAACGTTCAAAAATTCAAAGTAGAATGCTGATAGCTGAAAGATATGAAAACATTGAAATTCTTAATAGAAAAGGAGTTTAAACAGATGTTCAGGAATCCGCTGATTCCAAGGTTGATCGTGCTGTTTCCTACCATGGTATTGCTGGTCTTCCCATGGACGGTAAGTTTTGAAATAAAAAACATTAAAATTGACGTGGTGGATCACAGCAAAAGCATCTACTCCAAAAGGCTGACGGATAAAATCGCCGCTTCACACTACTTTATCCTGAACGATACCCCACCCGATTACCGTACAGCCATGATGAATATGGAGTATGGCGAAACAGATATGATCCTGGAGATTCCCTCTTCGTTCGACGTGGTTCTGGTAAAGAACAGGGCATCCGGCGTGGGTATGGCAGTCAACTCAGTCAACGGTACTCAGGGGCTGTTGGGCAGTAACTACATCATGCAGATCGTGAACGATTTTTCGTCGGAACTGCGCGATGAACTGATGCACACACTACCCGCACAATCCAGGGCTTCCATAATGCGGATGCCCCGGATAAACATTGTTTCGCAATACAAATTTAACCCCGCGTTGGACTATAAAAGTTTTATGATCCCCGGTTTCATGGTGCTGTTGCTTACCATCATATGCGGTATTTTGCCCGCGTTGAACATCGTGATGGAGAAAGAGAACGGTACCATTAACCAGATCAATGTCACCCCGGTAAGCAGGATCAGTTTTATTCTGGCCAAACTGATCCCTTTCTGGGTTGTCGGCCTGGTTGTAATGATTATCTCCGTCTCGGTAGCATACCTGATGTACGGCCTTTGGCCTGCCGGAAGTGTCGTGGCAGTGCTTTTTTCTGCCATTGTCTTTATCTTCTCCATATCGGGACTGGGAATTATCATCTCAAACTATTCCGAAAATATGCAGCAGGCAAGCTTTCTGGTGATGTTCTTTATCCTGATCCTGATTCTGCTGGGAGGTATGTTCACACCCGTCTCAAGCATGCCGGGCTGGGCACAGGCAATTGCATCCATCAACCCGTTTAACTACCTGACAAAGACCTTCCGCATGCTTTACCTGAACGGCAGCACATTGGCTGATGTCTCCGGGAACCTGTTGATGCTGGGACTCTTTTCGGTCATGTTGAATGGGTGGGCAGTAGTTAGTTACAAAAAGAGAGGATGATTCTGATGTGATTATTTGCTGATAACTGTCAGCTAAATAAAAATGAAATGAGTCCCTTTTACTTGCATGGCGGCCGATGTACGTAATTTAAATCTTCTAAAAAAGAGTTCGAGTTTACTTCTTCCTGATACACTAAAAATCGCTGTAAATCAGTTGATTTATAGCGATTTTACTTTTATAGGACAACAAAACAACAAATTAGGAAAAAAACAGGAAGGGGAAGAAAAATTAAATCTTTGTCAAAAAATTTATCATGGGAACTTTTCCTGAGAATATCGCCCATTTTACACATGGGATGGCATTCATGTTTTTTATTTTTGTCGGCGCCCATTTGTATTGGCAGCAAAACAAGAGCCGGCTGCTCTGGTTTTTATTCTATGAGGTGATTTTCTTTGCGTTTATAGAAATGAAAGATATGGTGTATCTTATCGAAGGCGTATGGTACACCGATTATCTCACACGCATACTCCTAAGCCTTGATATGGATACAGGAACAAAAAAAGAGTCTGATTTTTCAGACCCTTATTGTCAATTATCCGAACAACCGGAAAAACTCATTCTTAGTATGTAGCCACGAGATACTTTATTTTATCGATCAGTTCCTGTTGGGGCATACCCGATTGCTCACTCATCATTTTAAGCGTTGCGATGGGCAATATCACCCTTGCCATCGGGCTTTGTAACATGGAGAATTTGGGATTGATGCCGGGCAGGTCTTCCTTTAACTGTGGATAACGCTGGATCAATGCTTTTAATTTGGTATCCGCGGTGATGACAAGTGTACCATCCCCATCGCTGCTCTCATTTTCGTTATGGTTTTCCCCGTTTTTGGCGTCCGGCTTGACCTCTTTGCCCCCATTCTGCCGGTACTGCTCCTCTTCCCATGTAAGCAGCCTCCGCTCACCTTCGAGCTGTCGGATATGGGTACAATCCTGCATCATCTCCATCACTCCCCTGAAGGTCCCGTCTTTGTCTCTTACCGCTACATAAACGATGTAAATAAAAAGGCCCGGTTTGTTGATCCAAAATTCCGCTTTACTTTCCTTGCCGCTACGGAATTTCTCAATGATCTCCTCCACCATATGCAAACTTTTGGGCGGATGGCAATTACGCACCTCTCTCCCGATAACGCCCTTGCTGCGGGGAAAAACGCGATGAGCGGTATCGGTATAAAATTTCACCAGATCGTTCTCATCCACGAAAGAAATGTCTACGGGTAAGTGGCGGAAAAGGAGGTTTATCTGCTCGAGTGTAAGTTTACCTTCGGCCACATCGAGTACTTTCTCCTTGGGGTCTGTCTCTATATTTTTCCCATATTTAGCAAGCAATACGGCCAGGTCATCCATAAAACCGGTCTGAGCTGCCGTAGAGGAATCTGCTTTATCGGGCAAGGATGAGTGAAGATTGGGCATATCGATCAGGAAGAATCCGATTTCCCTGTCACCCGATTTCATCTCCTCAAATTCCTCTTCCGGAACCAGTTTCAATGAAGTTGGATAGAGGATCAGTTCTTCTTTCTCCATCAGGTCTCTCAGGTCGACGGTCATCTGCCTGTAAGCATCGAAAAAGAATTCCGGGTTTACATCTCCATTCCGCAAAATCTCCAGTGCACTGTTCATCTCATCTCGTATCTCGTCGTCATATACCCACATCGTGGTAGAAGGACGGTCAAACCCTTTCCTCTCCAACGCAGAATAGAGTTGGTTCTGTTTGCGGCTGAAATGAACTTTATATTGTATAATCTGCTCCATCAACTCCAACCAGGGATTCAGTATAAACGGCTTTTGGGCCAATTCATCTCCCCTTTGGAGCAATTCCTTCATTTTTTTATTTTCCCGCCGGTAAGCATCTATAGGATGACCGTACGGAAGACCGGGCTCATCAGCTTGGATCAACCCGTCAAAGACCTCCAGTATAGTACGTACATCCTCGTTACGGCATTCGTCGGGATCCTCGTCCTTGAACATCTGTTCAGCGGCGGCGAACTCTTCGGGTGAAATTCTCCCCACTTCACTTTTTACACGATTTTTCGCTTCATCGAGTGACAACACTCCTTTATCATACTGTTGCTTGATATGAAGCATCCGTTGGAGTTTATTCTGGTCTAAACTCTCAAATGTTGTATTGGTTATTTTCTCTTGCATAATAAAAATAGTTTTTGCCGGAGCTCTTTTGTTTTGCGCTGTGATAATTGATTTGTCATACAAAAGGCTCTCTTGTGGATTCTACCGGTTCTGTACTCCTTTACAAAACAAAATTACGGAATCCGGAGGGTGTTTACAATCACAATAAATAGCTATTTTTCAGGTAAAACATCCCTATTTTTAGGGATATGGTATGATCTGATATTCAATCAGCCATTGCTAATTGTTAATTAGCAATGGCTGATCTATGACAGAGAAAAACCGGAGTATAGTTATAATCCATTTATATTTATATCCAGCCATTGAAGGCGTTTTTCCACAAATTCCACAAAAAAGTTGACTTCAGCAGCATAGGATCCTCTGATTATCTTTGTATTCCATTCGGGTTTTGTGATGCTCCATCCGGCGCCTCCGGGTTTCGGACTAAAATTCTTTTTTTGTGCATCCTGTAATGCGAGAGCATGATCCCTGATAAAACCGGGGATTTCATCCAATCCGGGTTTCAGTTCGTTCCACCGTTTTTTTAATTCTGCCACAAAATAGGGATCTTTAAATAGCTGGTCGAACCAGGGCGATTGAGTTTTAATAAACCAACCATCAGGACCCGCGGAAGTAGCTCCCTGTTCCCATGTGATATGGTCGGCATTACCAAAGGCGATATCAAAGTCCCATACTAACGGCATCTCGATTTTTCCGTTTCTGCGAATAGCCATATAACAACTGCCCCGCATATTCCCATCCACATTCTTGGCAAGTTCCTGCACTATATAATATTTAATGAACGACTCCACATCAATATATTTGCGGTAGCCATTTTCAGGATCCTTAAAGTTATCCGAATATAAAACCCGCTCAGCCGTATTGAAATAATCCTTTACATATTCAAACTGGGCACTTGTCGGTTCATCCGGATCTTTGAACATGATTGGCAGTCCTTTGTCCGGATAACCCCTATCTGTTCTGAATCTGGAAGGCTCATCAAAATGAAAATCCAATTCAAGTAAATAATCACCGGTCAACGCTTCCCCCAAATTATCGGTGGGTTTCACCAACTCCATATCGAGCCTTTCTTTCGAAACCTTTACATGTTCTGTCAATGCATATACTCCCTGGTATGTTCCGTTCAGGTAAAAATCGACACTGATGGATGCAGGAGTCCAGCTCATTTCGGCTATCTTCGCGATCTCAAACGCAGTGATATTTCTCAACAATGTCTTATCAGTATGATTGGCAAGGAGCGCCCAGTCCTTGTCGTTACTCATACCTAAAAGGGATACCTTATTGTCCAGCTTTACGCGGTAAGGTTTTTTATCCATTCCCCATGTTGAGTTTCCCCGCCCTCTTATTCCGGCTGTTGTGATAACAGGGTCTCCATCAGTATAATATTTATCAATATCCTCAACCCTAACCGTTGAATTAACATAATTCTCTTTGTCCAGAATAGGTGCACCTCCTGCTGTATTGACATATACTCTCGGTATACGTGGCAGATTCTTTATAACGGTAACAGTATAATCAGTTTTTGTCCCGTCTTCAGCAATAACACTATAAACGACCGGCTCGTTGAAATCATTTTTTGTGACATCACTGATTTGTTCAACATCTCCTATTTTCACTGATGCACCCGAATAGGTAAATGTGGCGATCAAACCGTCGAATGATGCACTGTAAGGGATCAATACGGTTATATCCGTACCGGATCTTGTAACCAATGCAGCGTCCTCTAAATCTTTATTGAATTTTGGATGGAAAGTGAATGAGTCGAGTTGGGAGATAGAGGATAACTCTTCCGTCCGATTATCCGAACAGGAGATAAAAAGTAAAAATAATATGAAATACAGGAGCAGTCCTGTTCCGGTATGATTTTTAACATTCTTCATACTTTCGTGTTCCTTTTCTTTTAATGATACCATGATTGTCAAACAAGCTCAAAGAGACTCTGGTTCAAAATTAACCGATATGATAATTATTTTCCTAACGTAGATTCGGGTCATTGAAAGTATCTCCCTGATTGATATCACCGGTCTGCATGCCCTTTTTGAACCAGTAAGTACGTTGTGCGGAGGTGCCATGTGTAAACGAATCGGGAACGCTATACCCTCTCGAACGTTTCTGAATAGTATCATCGCCTACTGCAGTCGTCGCGCTGATTGCCGACTCCAGATCGCCCGGCTCAAGCTGGATCATATTCATCCGCTGTGCATGGTAAACCCAGACTCCTGCCAGAAAATCAGCCTGCAACTCCAACTTCACATTGAGTTTATTGAATTCCGTTTCGCTGATCCGGCCCCTGTATTGATTCATCTGATCGATAATCCCCAATAACTTCTGCACATGATGTCCTATTTCATGAGCCGTCACATAAGCCATTGCCAGATCACCCTCAGCACCGAAATCGGTTTTTAACTGATGAAAAAAGTTGAGGTCGATATACATCTTCTGGTCTGCAGGACAATAGAAAGGCCCTACAGCCTCCGTTGCTCCACCACATTCCGAAACCGTAGCATCTGTAAAAGTGACCAGGGTAGGACGTATATATTGTTTATTCAGTTGCGTTCTGAAAATCTCCTCCCACACGTCATTGGCGCTGTTAAACACTCCCAGCGTAAAGACCTTCAGTTCTTCATTCTCATTCACTCTGGAAGGATCTACTACCTCAGCCGATTCTCCCGGAGCAATGCTATTTACCATGTCTAATGCCTGGAAAGGATTTTGGCCCAACAACAATGCGATCACCGCAATGACGACCGCTCCTAATCCACCAACGGCAGCGTTCCTTCTGCCTCTGCCCCTACGGTCTTCATAGTTGGCCTGGCTATCATTTCTATTGATCCACTTCATAAAACAAGTTTTGGTTATATTAAAAATAGGCATTTTGAGTCACATTCGCTCCTCAATTTCCAATTCTCGCAACGGCATATTCAGTAAACTTAGTTGTTTTCTACGCTCAACATAGTCAAAACAAGTTTTGCCTCTGTATTCGCTTATCGAAAACATTCCGGGTAAACTTGTATTCTGCTCGTATTGCCTAACGAAAATGTTTATTTATATCAGACTATTTTATTCTGTCTTTTTCAACCAATCATTCACTAGATCGGCTTCATACCCTAATTCTTTGGCTTTCCGGAAATCGGCGCGGGCGGCTACCTTATCGAATTGCCCGAGACGAACACGCCCCCGGAGAATGTAGAAATAGGGATTTCCTCTCTGCGATTCTTCCACAGCCCGTAAATCGGCTGAAGCTTTAAATATCTGACCGGTATTCACATAACATTCCGCACGGTTCAGATAAAAGCTGGGATCAATTTTAGAAGAGGACTGTATCAAGCCGGTATAAACCTTCTCAGCAGCTTCCCAGTTATCATCTAATTTATAAAGAAGCGCCTTGCTCAACTTCGTATACATATTGTCCGGATCTATCGCATCCGACGCCTTGAAATCGGCCTCAGCCTTGGATCTCTCATTCTTCTCCAGAAAAAGCAAGCCTCTCCGGTAATAGGCTTCCACATCCTCCGGATAATTACGGATAAGGGTATCATAATCCTCCATTGCCTCATCAAACCGTTCCATATCACACAAAAGGGAAGCCCGGTTGTGCAATACCACATTAGGCATCGGATTATTTCCCATGGAGGCGGTAAATGAAATATATGCATCATCGTAGAGTCCCAATTGCCGTTGTAGTATTCCGAGATTGAGTAGTAATACGGGATTATTTTCATTTGCCGGTTCCAGCGCCATCGCCTTTTGCAGTGCCACTGCAGCACTATCGAGCCTGTTTTGCTCGATATGGTTGGCTGAGCGGTCTACCCATCCCATATAATCCAACGATTGTGCCGAAAGTGCATAAGCAAAAAAATACAATATAGCCGTAAAAATAATCTTCATTCTGTTTATTATATAGATATCAGTCACAAAAATAACTGTTTTTTCGTACTTTTGTGATGTTATACTGTTTAAAAACTAAAATGATGACGCAGCTTCAGATATCATTGCCTACCGACAGCATTTTTGTGCCACGGTCACCTAATGATCCCTCTTTCGGTCAACTGATCAAAGAAGGCAGGTACGATCACGTACTGGATAATTTACTAGCATGGGGGATTGACCTGATAGTGAACATACTTATTGCTATTGTGCTGTTTATCATTGGTCGTTTTTTAATCACAAAGATTGACAATTTTGTGGCAAGGATCATGCGGAAGAGCTCGATCGACAACACGCTGAAAGGATTTATAAGCAGCGTATTGCAGACGTTCCTTTTTATTGTCTTGTTCATGATCATCATTAATTCCGTGGGAGTAAAAACCATCTCCATTGCTGCTATTATAGGTACAGTGGGATTGGCTATAGGACTTGCCATGAAAGACAATCTCTCCAATTTTGCAGGCGGAGTAATGATCCTTCTGAGTAAACCTTTCAGAAGCGGCGATTACATCAGGGCACTGAATCTGGAAGGAACGGTCGAGAGGATCGGTATTATGCATACCATATTGAGGACCGGCGATAACAAAACGATTTACATACCCAACGGACCGCTGTCGACCGGAAACATCATCAACAATAACAGCCTCGATGGAACCCTTCGCACGGAAATTATCGTCAATGTGGATTATGGCTGCAATGTGGATGAAGTAAAAGAGTTGCTGTTACAAATCGCCGGCCGGCATCCAAAGGTATTAAAACAACCCGCACCTTTTGCAAGGATGTCCAAGATCAACCCCACATCCCTTGAATTCATTTTCCGGGTATGGGCAAAGAAAGGAGATCTGGCCGATGTGAACCACGATCTGAGTGAAACTGTTTACAAACAACTTTACGAGAGAGGCCTGATCAGTTCGACACAGCGTATGTCGGTCTATCTTACAAAAGAGGATGAAAAGCCTGTATAGATTAATACTCTGAGCTAAAGTGGAAGCGGATATTTTTAAAATCCTGCTGTGCCATCATCAAGATATAGTTTGATTCGGCCAGAAAGACATCCCTTCCCTCTTTATCGTACGCCATATATTGATATTTCCGCTTCCTGAAATCCGCCAGTTGTGCGGCATCATCGCTCTCGACCCAGCAGGCCTTGTATAGGTTGATAGGCTCCCAGCGACATTGTGCTCCATACTCATGCAGCAACCGGTACTGTATCACTTCGAACTGAAGCTGTCCTACTGTCCCGATGATCTTCCTTCCGTTGAACTGATTGGTAAAGAGCTGTGCTACCCCTTCGTCCATCAGTTGCTCAATCCCTTTCTGGAGTTGTTTCGATTTCATCGGATCGGCATTCTCGATATATTTGAACATCTCGGGAGAGAAACTCGGCAGTCCTTTGAAATGCAACTCCTCACCCGAAGTGAGCGTATCACCGATCTTGAAGTTGCCGTTATCGGGTAACCCAACGATGTCACCGGCATATGCCTCATCCATGATCTCTTTCTTCTGCGCCATAAAAGCGGTCGGCGATGAAAATTTCATCATCCGGTTAAAACGCACATGCTTATAATTTACATTCCGTTCGAATTTCCCGGAGCAGACTTTTACGAAAGCGATACAGGAACGATGATTGGGATCCATATTGGCATGGATCTTGAAAACAAATCCTGAAAAACTGTCCTCATAGGAATCCACAACTCGTTCTTCTGCCTGTACTTCACGGGGCGACGGAGCAATATCCACAAAACAATCCAGTAATTCTTTTACACCAAAGTTATTCAATGCTGAACCGAAAAACACAGGAGCCAGTTTCCCGGCAAGGTATTCATCCCTCTCGAATGCGGGATAAACTTCGGTAATCAATTCCACATCGTCGCGTAACTTCTTCGACAAACGATCACCAATATGGTTTTCCAGCTCGGACGACTCAATATCGAATCTCAATGACTCGGTTACCACTTGTTTGCTAGGTTGATAAAGATCAAGGCTGTTCCTGTACAGGTTATATACTCCCCGAAACCGTTCTCCCATATCTATCGGCCAACTCAAAGGTCGAACATTTACTTTCAGCTCCTCCTCCAGTTCATCGAGGATTTCGAACGGATCCCTCCCTTCCCGGTCGAGTTTATTGACAAAGATCATCACCGGCGTATGCCGCATACGGCATACTTCCATCAGTTTACGCGTTTGAGCTTCTACCCCTTTTGCCACATCCACCACTACGATCACACTATCTACCGCAGTAAGCGTACGATAAGTATCTTCCGCAAAATCTTGGTGACCGGGGGTATCCAGAATATTGATCTTATGATTGTTATATTCAAATCCCATGACTGAAGTGGCGACAGAAATTCCACGTTGTTTCTCTATCTCCATCCAATCCGAGGTAGCTGTTTTTTTTATTTTGTTCGATTTCACTGCTCCTGCCACATGAATGGCTCCTCCAAAGAGCAGTAGTTTTTCCGTAAGTGTGGTTTTTCCCGCGTCGGGGTGACTGATCACGGCGAACGTACGCCGGCGCTGTATCTCTTCTTTTAATGTCATTATTTTAATAATTCAAAATTCAAGATTCAAAATTTAAAATTTAAGATTCTTTACTTCTCAATCAATATGTCAACACATCGTTTCAAAGCCTCTTTCCATCCCGGAATCTCCACATGAAAAGCAGCACGTATTTTGGACAGATCCATTATGCTATATGCCGGACGAGGGGCTGGTGCACCATATTCCTCTGTTTTGACAGGTACCAGTTCACAGCGGTCAATACCTGCAAGCCTTTTGATCTCTTCAGCAAATCCAAACCAGGTAGTTTCACCTTTGTTGGAGAAATGATAAATCCCTGTCTTCCATTCGGTCTCTTCGGAATATTGCAGGATATGGACGATCATTTCTGCCAGGTCTGCCGCATAGGTCGGCGCTCCCCGTTGGTCATCCACGATAGTCAATCTATCCCGCTCATTCATCAGCCGGATCATTGTCTTTACAAAATTATTACCGAATTCAGAATATAACCAAGAAGTACGTATAATCATCCACTCACCACCGACAGCTTGCAGGGTTTTTTCACCTTTCAGCTTCGACTGGCCATAAACCGAGAGTGGATGCGGTTCCATATTCTCGGTATAAGGAATTCCCGACCGGCCGTCAAATACAAAATCGGTCGAAATATGGATAACCTTTGCTCCTTCTTGCTTTGCAGCAATCGCAATATTTTCTACCGCTTTTTCATTTACGAGATATGCCTTCTCAACGTCAGTTTCCGCTTTGTCTACGGCGGTATAAGCAGCACAATTGACGATATAGAGTACCCGGTAATCCCTTACAAAATCCGCTACCTGATTCCCGTCCGTCACATCAAGGTTACTTATATCGGTAAACAGGAATTTAAAGGGCAAATTCAACCGGCCTGCCAATTTTTTCAACTCGTTCCCCAATTGCCCGCTGGCTCCGGTCACCAACACATTTTTCTGTACCAGCCCGTAAAAATATTGTTGTCTTGGGGTATCCTTTTCTGTTCCCCCCAGATGTTTGGTTATACCTGTAAATATGGGCATTTTTTTAATTATGAATGATAAATTATAAATTATGGATTATGAATGATAAGTTACTAATTACCGCATCAATAAATCATTATATTATCCTTTTATCCATTATTCTCATTGGTTCTACTTCCCGAAAAATCGGGACAAGTTATCCCGACTTGTCGAGATTGGCACATTATCCTACTCTTCCTCAATTGCTTTATATTTTTGCGAAAGAAGCCGTAACAGGCCGGTAATTTGAGCAATGGCAGCCTGTGTCTCACCGGAGATTTCCCGTTTCTGCAATTTCAGCAACAGGTACCCGTATAAAGCCGTGAAGCAGGTTTCCAGTTCAGAAACATCGTTGTTCCCCGACTTTGCCCTTAAAGCCACAATATGGGGCAAGGTATTGTAGTAAACACCAATATATGCCGACTCCTTAGGGTCTTTCAACAACCGTAAATGAAGATCGGTAAGGTCTATGACCAGGTTCTTATTGATCTGCAGATGCCCTTCTTTCTGTACCCCCTCTGATTTCATCATCATGATCAATCCTTCGTACCAGTCACGGGCTTCTTTCTTTTCTTCTTCCGTATGATACATGGGATCAATCAGCGACTGCTGTACCTTGTCGATATCCAATTCATATGATCGCAATATATCTTCCAGTTGCCACATGTACAGCAGATATTCCGCAATATTCTCTTGTTTCTTTTGTCGGGCTATCAACATAACGTAATTTTGTGCAAAAATACAACGAATGATCAAGTTTTACATCATCGACCCGGGATATTTTCTACTATTGTAGCATTATAGCATATTCTCCCCTACCGATTGGGGGTGACCTCAAATCAACATCGGAACAAGAAAACCAATGGTGTCTGTCCACCATAAAAAATAAAAATTACCGGTTAAATGAAAAAAATCATATTTTGATGATACGTTTTGACACCCTTTCTCGTCGGATAAATGAGTATGGACATTGTTGAATACAAAAGAATAGTTGTCAAACTGCGCCCGTCGTTACTCGCAGTCGCCCGCCGCATCACAGGGAATACCGAGGATGCGGAGGATGTGGTGCAGGATGTATGTCTGAAGATCTGGCATTTCCGTGACCGGATCGATCAATATGAAAATATGGAAGCATACAGCACGACAATGGTGAAGAACCTGAGTATTGACAAGATCCGGAGCCGGAAGCCATTCTCCGATGAACTGGAGTTACTCGGCAAAGAAACAGGAGAACAACTCCCTGATTCATTGCTTGAAGAAAAAGAAGAACGTAATGCCATTCGCAGGATCATTGAGATGCTGCCGCCATTACAACAACGTATCTTGCAAATGAAAGATCTCGAAGGATTTGAGACCGTCGAAATCAGCGAAATGACAGGTATTGCAGCCGAAGCCGTACGCAATAACCTCTCTCGGGCACGCAAACGGATACGCGAATTGTACCTGATGTATTATCAAACCCAACAAGCAACAAAATGACAACAGATATCAGACATCTATTAGACAAATATTTTGAAGGAGACAGCTCTGCCGAAGAAGAGAAGATATTGCGTCTTTATTTTACGCAGGACAATCTGCCTGAAGACCTGAAAATATACGCATCCATATTCCGTTTTCTCGACGACGAAGCAGCAGCACTGGCCGTATTGGATGAGATCCGTAGCGAAAACAATGTTTCTGCTCGCCGCAGACCCATGTTTTTAAGAAAATTACGGACAATTGCTGCTGTGGCAGCCTCACTGCTGATCGCCGTCCTATTACTGACACGTCCCGATCGACAATCGTCACTGAACGAAAGCTATGTGTGGGTGGACGGCAAACAAATTACAGATCCGGCCACAGTCCGTAAATATGCTGAAGCATCTTTCGGAAAAGTACAACCCGAAAGTGACATCATAGAAGATCAGCTCCGCTTTATTCTGGAATAGATCAATGATGGTGAATCTTCTTATAAATCCTGTTTTACTATTTGAACATCAACATGATATCACAATGAAGATAAAAAGAACATTTCCACGCCTGCTTATCCTTTTCCTGTTGCTGGTAACCATCGGAGTGACGGTACAAGCACAGGAAAACCTAAGGATCAATACTGTTTTCGAAAAATATGGCAAGCAAAAAGGCACTACAATGGTAGTCCTTTCCGGCAAAGCGCTCCATAACTATCGACTTGATAAATACCGCAGTATTACCCTGCAATATGACCGGATCATTCTGGATGAAATACAACAGTGCCTTGAAACAGATAAAAAACAGGCGTACCAGATAAAAGAAGTCATCAGCAACGGTATTATCTCTTCAGGTTATTATCAGCTGCCGGAAGAAGAAAACCAAACCAACCGGTACATCTTGTTCAAAATCGGAGACGACGGTACTGCCACACTCATTTATATGGAAGGTGGAAAGGATTCCGAAGAACTGATCAACCGGCTATTTATTAAAAAAGAGTAAATGAGAAGTTAGAAGTGGAGAAGTCCAGGAAGTGAAGAAATCGGAAGACTGAAATTAGAAGAAGTCTGGGATGCTGGACTCTTGAATCTTGAATTTTGAATTTTGAATTTTTAAATTGAAATAAAATCATCAAACAATATAAAACAATGAAGAAAACTACATTTACCATCGTTTTTTTGTCGCTGGCCTTGTATATGGCAGCTTCCTCAACGTTTCCTGCCGACACCACTTTTCATTATAACAACCGGAAAGTGGTTATTTCAGAAAACAATAATGAGATAAATATCTCGGTATATCATCGAAATGAGCAGAGTGATACCATAGAGAACCGGAAAGTCTACGAAGGCATCTTTACTGACGGGAGAAGTATTGAACGGGTATACGAAAACAGTTTTGAAATATCGGTGCCCGATATTTTTAAGCCGAAAAACAAGCGTCGTCCAAGCCGTTCGCACTGGGCCGGTTTCGGCGTGGGATTCTCCAATCTGCCCCAGGGCCTTGATTTCGACGGAGAATTGGCTTCCATCGTCAACCTCAGCCGTTCATTGCAGTACAACCTGAATCCCATTGAAGGTTCGTGGCGCATAGGAAACAGTAATTTCACCGGAATCGTCGGTATGGGTATTCAGTTCAATTCCATCCACTGGCAAAACAACAAAGCCATCGAAGTAGAGGATTACAAATCGGTTATTACCACCACCGAACCGGGCAATGAATACAGAGACTCCCGCCTGCACTACACTTATCTCACCTTTCCTTTCCTCATAGAAACCAATTGGGATTTAGGACGTCGATCGCATTTCTTTGTGAATGCAGGTGTAGTTGCCAAAGTAAAAACCGCATCATCATCCGCAGTTTGGCGGAATAATGAAAACGGGAAAAAAGAGAAGACAAAACTTCCCGGAGAAATGAATATTCGTCCTGTCACGCTGGATTTACTTGCCCAGGGAGGAGTCAATGATCTGGGTTTCTTTATTTCATATTCACCATTCAATCTCTTCAGAAACAATAAAGGACCTGAAGCCAATCAGGCAACCATTGGTGTACAACTTTACTTCTGACACAGGAAAAGACTCTTACACAGTACGAAACTTCACAATAAACGAACCGGGACTGTATCTTTTAATAAAGAGATACAATCCCGGTTTTTAAATAATTGGATCTGTATAAAAACTGATCGGAGACTATGGTTGTTTAATGAAATTTGTTGTATTCAGTACAGAATACGGCAAAAAGAGGTAATTTTGTATAAATATTATAGAGTATGATCAAGTTTCATATCATTGAATCGGGATATTTCCTCGGCGATGGCGGAGTCATGTTCGGCCCCGTACCAAAAAAATACTGGTCGGCAAAATACAAAGTCGATGAAAAGAATATGTGTGTGATGGCACTTCGTTGTCTCTTTATCGAGACAGACAAAAGAAAAATCCTTGTCGATGCAGGAATAGGTGACAAGCACAACTCCCGGTTAAAATTTTTCCAACCTTTCAATCAGAAGGAAATTGCCGGAGAGATCCGGAAAATCGGGTATACACCGGAAGAAGTGACCGACGTGATCATTACCCATCTTCATTTTGATCACTGTGGCGGTTGCACCGTATTCAACAGCAATAAAGAAGCGGTTCCTACCTACCCTAATGCCACTTATCATCTGAGCCTCGCCCAATGGAAGAATTACAGAAACCCTTCACTTTTCGAAAAAGGCTCCTTTTTCCCGGACAATATTGAGCCGGTATATGATGCGGGACAGTTACAATTTGTACTGGAAGACATGCAATTCGATGAACATATCCGGCTGGAGTTGTATGACGGGCATACTCCGGGACAGATCGCCGTGCTTTTCGATACGGAAGAAGGTAATTACGCCTTTCCGGGCGACGTGGTACCCACTTCACTCAACCTGTCATTAAGCTGGCTTTCTGCCTATGACAACAGCGTGGTCATAGCTATGGAAGAAAAAAAACGTTTCATGGACAAAGCGATAAAAGATAAACGTACGCTTATCTTTTATCACGATGCCTATACTGTTTCCTCCAAATTATAAAAAATTCCATCGGGGAGGCGTATAGCAAAAATGTCTTAAGAACCTGAAAATATAAAATTATAACGCTTATGAAAACTAACGTTCTCTTTTTATCGGCTATTATTGTTGTTCTCAACATTTTTTCCGCGTTCCCACAGAAAGAAGACTCCCTGCTATTACAGTTAAAATCGCTGGAACAAAAACTTTCGGATTACCAACACCGGTTCGATATATTGGAGAAACAGATTGACGACCTGATGTGGTTTCGCCGGCTGGAAGATATAGCCCATGTAGATAAAGTGCGGCTCACAAGCACGCCCCGCTGGAAACCCAAAGACCCGGAAGACCGTTTTGCCGGCAACAAACTGCAATTTTACAGTTATGTCTTTATTCCGAAAAATGCCGATCCTAAGAAAAAGTATCCGCTTATCGTACTTCCCCACAGTGGAATACATGCCAATTTCTCCACTTACTACTCCCATATTGTGCGTGAACTTATTGCCCAGGGATATATTGTGGTATCAGCCGAATACCGGGGCAGCACAGGTTACGGGAAAGCAACATACGAAAATATCGATTACGGCGGACGGGAAAACGACGATGTACTGGAGAGTCGTAATTATATGGTTGAAAATTATAGTATTGTCGACCCTTCACGAATAGGCGTAATCGGGTGGAGTCACGGCGGCATGATTGCCCTGATGCAGATTCTCCAACACGGCGACAAATACCAGTGTGCATTCGCCGGGGTGCCGGTGAGCGATCTGGAGAACCGCCTGGCATCGCACGATGAGAGCTATACCGCCTACTTTACCGCATCCCATCATATCGGCGAATCTATTGAAGAGAATCCCGAAGAATACGTCCGCCGTTCGCCCACGCACTATGCGAAAGATCTTAACAAACCGCTGCTCATCTATACCAATACCAACGATAACGATGTGTATGTGGAAGAGGTACAACTGATGATCGATACGCTCAGGAAATACGGCAAAGAGTTCGAATACAAAATCTTTCAGGATGCCTCCGGCGGTCACGGTTTCGATCGGATCGACAGTAAAGAAGCCACTGATATCCGTTTCACGGTACACAAATTTCTGGAACGCTACCTGAAACCGCCGCATCCGTTCGCGTCGACAAAAGATATGCGCCGGGCAGCCTACGGATTTTGATCCGGAACCTTTTTCGTAATAATGATTACACCATTCTTTCCCTCATCGCCATAAATTTCAATGGCACTTTTATCTTTTAGTACCGACATCGACTGAATTTCGTCGGGAGTAATAGAATTCAGTTCAAAATCTTTCGGCATTTTTTCTCCGTCAACAATAATCAAAGGGGGATTCTCCCGAAACTGATCCACATTTTGAGAATTTTTTTTCTGTGTTTCTGTTATCAGATTTTTCACATCACCCCGAAAAGAATCCATTGTTCCTGTACCTATAGACAGTACATCTCTATTACTCTTTTTTGTTGTTATCAGTATCACTCCGTCTTTTCCCTTATCTCCATACATTCCGATGGCAGAGTTGTTTTTCAACACAGAGATAGATTCGATATCTTCAGCATTAATTTTTTGTATCTCTGCTTCGGAAATGATCTTTTCGTCTACAATATAAAGTGGATGCTTACCACCGACTGTACGAAGAGTCACTTTTTTCGGATCACCCTGAAGATTTTCCGTCGTCTTTACACCCACCACGGTCAGGGCATTCTGAGGAGATTCCGTCACTCCCTGACCGGCCGTTTTTCCATTATCATCAGGTTCCAGTACAATCACCAGATTATTTTTTTCAGCACTTTCGACCTTATATTCACCTGTTTTATAATTGATCATCGAAAACTGAAGCGTGCTACCTATATCTGCCTTGATGCGGAAATTCCCATCCGGGTCAGTAATAGTTCCCTTATTGGTACCTTTGATAGTAACCAATCCTCCGACAATCACTCCTTGTTTGTCTTTCACAGTCCCCGATACCAGAACTTTTGACGGATCGTCGGTCATTTCGTCCATATCATCCCGTCCTTTTATTCTGACTCTGATCATTTCGTCACTCTCTCCCTCACCCTTTTCAAGGATCACCTTGAGATCCGACTCGGTTTTAGTGACAGTAACTTTTCTTTCTTTGTAATCTACCATATTCTCCTTTTCCACCACTTTCGCATTCAGCTTTGGTACCGAAAGTGCGATCATTGCCAGGAACAATACGGGAAGTGCCATTGTATAGTTCCATTTCACGTGTCTGTTGGTTTTGTCTTTTTTCATCATAGTAATTCGTTTGTGCAGGTCACGTTGTCGGAAATTATTTGCCAAAGCAAATTTATATTCACCCACGCTTTTGCGGATTAATAGAAGTTGGTATTGTTTGGAATCGATCCCCTGACTGAGCACCTTTTCGTCCGCCTGATATTCATGGACAGACTGAATTTCCCGACGCAACAACCATGAGAACGGATTGAACCAGAAGATGCAGGTAAAAATATCGAAAAAGATCATATCGACCGAATGCCGTAAATGAATGTGCGCCCTCTCATGGCGGATCACTGCCTGGTTATCTGCCGATAATTCCCTGCGGGAAAGAACAATATATTTCATCCAACTGAACGGCGAAATATTCTTATCGGTCACACACAAGACAGTATGATCAGGCAGCATCTGTTTTTCTGAATTCCGAATGATAGCGGCGATCTGGCTCAACCCTATCAGGTAACGGATAAACGTGAAAAGAAATCCTATGGCAAACAAAATTATCAGGATATGCATCCATGGAATTTCTACCCGCGGTTGCGTTTCCACAGATTCAGTGACGGGGATGGAAGAAAGATCCATCCAAAACATTTCTGTAACCGGTTCCGCTTTTTTCTCAGGAATGAAGTTGAAACGGAAAAGGGGAAGCAATGATATCACCAGTAATATAAATATCAACGAAAAACGGTTGACATTGTGAAATGTATTATTGGCGAAAAAAAACTTGTATAAGCCATAAAATAATGCCATTAAGACAGATGCCCGAAGCAACCAATAGAGAAAAAGTTCCATAATAGTCATTTTTTAGAATCAGACTGTTCCACTTCGTCCAGTAGTTTCCGAATTTCTTCCACTGAAATATCCTGTTCTTTTATAAGCGATGAGACCACACTCAGATAGGAATTATCGAAATATTTCTTTACCACACTTCTTAATGTACCATTACGGTATTCCTCTTCACTGATAATCGCGAAATAACGATAGGTGGAACCGAATGCTTCATGCGACAGAAAACCTTTCTCTTCCAGCATACGCGCATAAGTAGATATAGTATTGAAATGCGGTTTCGGGTCGGGGTACTTCTCTACCAACTGCTTTACAAACTGCGGCCCTTCATCCCAAAAAAATCGCATCACTTCTTCTTCTTTTGCTGTTAACTCCTTCATATTTCAAATTATTGAACTGTAAAAATCAATCACACTGCAAATATAACTAAAACTTTTCGTTTTACAACGAATACATTTAGTTAAATAAAATATATTGGATTGCTAAAATTTCGGCCAAAAGAAAAACCGATTGAATATCAACCGGTTCAAATCTTTGTACATTCCGAAAAGATAAAATATTTATTGTAAGGACAAAAATTCAACATTAAGGAAATCATTTCTCTTTCAGACGCCCGCTTTTCTTGAGCGCCTGATCCAGTATCCATTGAATTTGACCGTTCACACTACGAAATTCATCGGCTGCCCACTTTTCTATTGCATCCATGGTGTCCGCATCCAACCGTAACGCAAAATTCCTGGTCGTTTTCTCTTTTTTAGCCATCTTTCATTCGCTCCGTTTTTCCAAGTTCCATTAATACTCTTTCCAGATCATCAGATTATCTTGTGCCGATCAACACTTTTTCCTGTTCTCCAAAACGCTGGTTATCATAAAAATAGACATCTATTCGTTTCATTCCCCCTCATCTTCTAATTATCAACTAATCGTTAAATCACCAAATCATCGCATCGTTATTGGTACAGCGTACCCGTATTCAATACCGGCTGGGCCGATTCATCAGCACAAAGCACTACAAGCAAGTTGCTCACCATAGCAGCCTTTTTATCGCTGTCGAGTTCTACAATACTTTCATCCTCGATCCTTTCCAATGCCATCTTCACCATCGTTACCGCGCCTTCCACGATCTTCTCCCGCGCTGAGATAATAGCTTCTGCCTGCTGGCGGCGAAGCATCACAGCTGCAATCTCAGGTGCGTATGCCAGATAATTGATACGTGCTTCTATTATTTCTATCCCGGCCATTTCCAGACGGCTATTCAACTCTTTCAACAGGTCATCGTTGATCTCTTCCCCACCCGAACGCAATGTCAGTTCAGTATCCGAAACTACATTGTTATCATAGGCGTAGAGTCCGGCAACCTGACGCAAAGCTGCATCGCTTTGTACAGCTACAAAGTTCTCGAAGGCATCCATCTGTTTACTTACCGTATAAGCAACTGCTCCGTCCTTTCCCGGTCTCGATGCAGCCATAGTCTGTGCATCTATCTCGAACATCGCTTTATAGGTATCTCTCAGTTTCCAGACCAGCACCAACCCTATCAGTACCGGATTCCCCACTTTGTCGTTCACTTTGATAGGATCAACATTCAGGTTCCGGGCACGTAAGGACAATTTTTTCTTCGTCATAAATGGATTCACCCAAAAGAATCCGTTCTCCTTCAATACACCTTTGTATTTACCGAAAAAAATCATCACGACTGCCTCATTGGGTTCCAGTTTGGTATAACCGATAAACAGGATAATCCATACAATGGCCAGAACAATGCCTGTAATGATTCCCCAAACATCCTGAGAAAAAAGCCACGCAATCCCTGCCAACATGATTAACATCGCAAAAAGCATCAGGAAGCCGCTGATCTTAAACCCCTTAAAATTGAATTCTTTCGTTTCCATAAACAGATAATTTAAAATGATATTATTTTGATATCACAAATATATCAATTATTTTCTTATAACCAAAAGAAATTTTCAATTTTCTGCATTTTTTTAATAATGTGCGGAAACTTCCTTCATCTGTAATCATTATTTCTCTTACCTTTGTGTTCATATTATGAATTTCCCATTCAACAACTGACATAACGTATGGACATGAATGTTCTTATTGTTTTCGGAATTATCCTTCTGACAATTATCTTTTTTGTCTGGGGTAAAATTCGGTCGGATATTGTCGCCTTATCTTCCCTCGTCTTATTGGTATTATCGGGAATACTCACACCCGAAGAAGGATTATCAGGATTTTCCAATTCCGTGGTTGTCATGATCGTGAGCCTGTTCATTGTTGGAGGAGGAATCTTCCAGACAGGGCTTGCCAAAATGATCAGTACAAAAATCCTTGCTCTGGCAGGGGGCAATCAATTCAAGCTTTTCATACTGGTGATGTTAGTGACCGGTGGGATCGGTGGATTTGTAAGTAATACCGGTACAGTAGCACTGATGCTTCCTATCGTGATGAGTCTGGCGTCCGAAGCCAATACCGATTCACGGCGGTTTCTGATGCCGATGGCTTTTGCCAGCAGCCTGGGGCTGCTCACGCTGATCAGCACTCCTCCCAACCTAATCATCAACGACGCACTAGTCAGCGGGGGATTCGAAGGGTTGTCCTTCTTCTCATTTTTGCCTGTCGGTTTGATTACCCTGACGCTTGGTATTCTATTGTTATGGCCGCTCAGTAAACTATTGGTTGCGGGCAGGGATAAAGAAAAATCTACTATAAAGAAGAATAAGTCACTGAATCAATTGGCATCGGAATACCAATTGGCCGACAATCTCTACAGGGTATTGATAGAAAAGAACTCCCCCTTCATCAATAAATCTCTTCAGGAATTAAATATCACCCAGACTTACAATGTAAGCATACTCGAGATCCGAAGGATCCACTCACGAAACCGCTTTCATAAAACGGTCGATATGAAGATGGCCGGGCCGTCGAGCACTTTCAAAGAAGACGACATATTATATGTGTTCGGGAATTTCAATGATGTTATGTCGCTCGTCAGCGGAAATGGCCTGAAATTGATCGACACCCATAAAACAGAAGGAACCGGCAGTACACTATCGGTTTCTCAGTCAGGGGGATTGGAATTCAGTGAAATCGGTATTGCAGAAGTGGTTTTGATGTCTACATCGAAACTGATCAATAAGCATGTAAAGGAATCCAATTTCCGTCAACTATACAATGTAAATATACTGGGGATACAACGTAAAGACGGATATATCCTTCAGGATGTAAAGAATGAGAGGATGCTTTCGGGTGACGTATTGCTGGTGCAGGGAAAATGGTCGGATATAGAGAAGCTGAATCAGGAGACAACGGAATGGGTAGTAGTCGGGCAACCTATGGAAAATGCGTTGAAAATTCCACGTGACCATAAAGCACCGGTCGCTGCAACCATTATGGTGTTGATGATCGTGGCCATGGTATTCAATATAGTACCTACTGTGATTGCCACACTGATAGCAGCACTATTGATGATCATCCTGGGATGTTTCCGCAATGTGGAATCGGCCTATAAAAGCATCAACTGGGAAAGTACTTTCCTGTTTGCAGGCATGTTTCCTTTAGCGATTGCCATGGAGAAAACCGGTGCTTCCAGTTTGATTGCCGATGCGATCGTGAACGGGTTGAGCCAATTTGGCCCTGTATCGGTATTGGCCGGCATCTATCTTGCCACATCCATATTGACAATGTTTATCAGTAATACGGCTACTGCCGTGCTGTTTGCACCTATTGCCCTACAATCTGCCGTAACCATAGGCGTCAGTCCCTACCCGTTTTTGTTTGCCGTGACGGTGGCTGCCAGCATGTGCTTTGCCAGCCCCTTCGCAACACCTCCCAATGCTTTGGTAATGTCTGCCGGACGATATAAATTTATAGATTACATAAGAGTGGGATTGCCATTGCAGCTTATCGTGGGCATTATTATGATCTTCATTTTGCCACTACTGTTTCCACTTTAGTATTTTCAGAAAAAAATATTGACCTCCAACAATGTAAAAAAACAGGGTAAAGTGCAAACAATCAATGGATACTTTTCGATATTTAAGTAAAAATCGTAACTTTGCACTTATTTTATATGAAACCGATTATACAGGTTTTTTTCAATTGTTTAAATCATATTTAATTAGAAGTCGAATGAGAAAATTTCTTTTTATTTCATTAGCAGTTATGACATTACTTGCCTGCAACAACGCCAATACCGGTAAAACCGGTGGTGAGCCCGGCGCCATTTTTTACACCGAATACGATACACCGTTCGGTATGCCTCCTTTCGACCGGATATCTTTTGAAGATTACAAACCGGCTTTCCTGAAAGGGATGGAAGAAGAAGCTAAGGAGATTGAAGCCATTGCGAATAATTCCGAAACGCCCACCTTCGAGAATACCATTGTGGCAATGGAAAACAGTGGAAGGATACTGACCCGTGTCTCCCGCGTATTTTACGGTTTGAGAAGCGCTGAAACCAACGACTCCATTCAGGCGTTGGCCGTAGAACTCTCTCCCCTTTTATCGGAACATCGTGACAATATCAATTTGAACGAAAAATTATTCAACCGCATTAAAACGCTGCACGACGACACCACGGGCATGAATCTTGATACCGAACAATACCGGGTATTGGACAATTACTATAAAAATTTTGTACGCTCAGGTATACTGTTAAGTGAAACAGAAAAGTCGAGATTACGTGAGATCAACAAGGAATTATCCTCACTCACCCTTGCATTCGGAAATAACCTGTTGAATGAAACCAACGATTTCAAATTAGTGGTCGATAATGAAGAAGATCTCGCAGGACTTCCCGAAGGTGTTATTGCCGCGGCTGCAGAGGCTGCCAACGCTGCCGGTGAAGAAGGAAAGTGGGTATTCGGCCTCCAAAAGCCAAGCTGGCTCCCCTTCCTGCAATATTCAGAAAAACGTGACCTCCGTGAAAAACTATACAAAGCCATGTATATGCGCGGTGACAACGATAACAAGAATGACAATAAACAAATCATCAACGACATAGTAAACCTGCGTATCGAAAAAGCGCAAATGCTGGGTTATAAGACACATGCCGATTTTGTGCTTGAAGAAAGTATGGCAAAAACGCCGGAGAACGTTTACAAACTGCTCAATGATGTTTGGGCGTATGCGTTGCCACAGGCAAAAAAAGAAGCAGCAGAACTCCAAAAACTGATCGATGCCGAAGGAGGCAACTTTAAGCTGGCATCGTGGGACTGGTGGTATTATACCGAAAAACTCCGCCAGCAGAAATATTCTCTCAACGAAGAAGAGATCAAGCCTTACTTCAAAATGGAGAATGTACGCGAAGGGGTATTCGAAGTAGCCAACCGTTTATACGGATTAAATTTCAGGAAATTAGAAAACGTTCCGGTATATCACCCCGAGGTAGAAGCTTATGAGGTACTTGATGCCGATGGTTCCCATTTAGCGGTATTTTATACTGACTACTTCCCTCGTACAGGTAAGAACGCCGGTGCATGGATGAGCAGCTTCCGCGGACAGCAGGTAATAGAAGGTGAAAATATCCGTCCCCTTATTTACAACGTAGGCAACTTTACCCGTCCCACCGGGACAACTCCGTCGCTACTCACTCTCGATGAAGTAGAAACACTCTTTCATGAATTCGGACACGCCTTGCATGGCATGATGTCGAACGTCACCTATAGCAGTGTAGCCGGCACAAGCGTTTCACGGGATTTCGTGGAACTTCCGTCACAGATCATGGAACATTGGGCATTTCATCCCGAAGTACTGAAACTTTACGCCAGACATTATCAAACAGGCGAAGTGATTCCCGATGAGCTGATTGCGAAAATCGATGCAGCATCCAAATTCAATATGGGATTTATCACTACCGAATTTGTCGCGGCAGCGTTACTCGATATGGATTATCATACCCAGGGCACAGTAAAGTCTTTCGATGTACGTGAATTCGAGAAGAAATCTATGGAAAAGATCGGGCTGATCGATGAAATTATTCCCCGTTACCGCAGTACCTATTTCTCACATATCTTCAGTGGTGGGTACTCTGCCGGATATTACGCATATCTCTGGGCAGAAGTGCTCGATGCCGATGCCTTCCAGGCATTTGTAGAGAATGGGATTTTCGATAAAACCACAGCTGCGAAATTCAGGGATAACGTTTTGTCGAAAGGTAATTCCGACGATCCGATGGAACTCTATAAAAGATTCCGCGGTGCAGAACCCAATCCGGTATATCTGCTAAAAAACAGAGGATTTATCGAATAAATTATTGACTGCATCCCATATATCTTCCACCTTGCTTTATCACCGGATAATTTTCGAGAAAAATTATCCGGTGATATTGTTCTTAAAAAGATAAAAAAAACGTATATTTGCACGCTCTAAATAAAAAGGCATCCAACATGCCTTTGTTTTTACGTATACGGAGTTCATAACCTGAAAATAAATAGTAAAACAAAAAGTAATATTGAAATGCAAAACAAAGGATTCATTAAAGTTTTCAGTATTATCCTGACTCTTATCAGTTTGTTTTATCTCTCTTTTACTATAGTGGGGAGACAATACAACAAGAAAGCGGATCAATACGCCAATGGAGACTTAGCTCTGAAGAATCAGTATCTTGATTCCCTCTCTACTGAGAAAGTGTATCTGAATTATACGCTTAAGCAGGTTCGTGCTAAGGAAATCGGACTAGGACTCGACCTGAAAGGGGGGATGAACGTTATCC